>MDSW01066285.1_pt1 | contig 18216 bp, 16 predicted proteins | sample 811171 | NCBI WGS metagenome assembly MDSW01 (sample SAMN05326641, study PRJNA326480) | marine metagenome | isolation source: seawater | place: Atlantic Ocean: North West | collected 2012 | reverse complement strand
CCTTCATTTTGTGCATGAGGATCAAGTGTTAAACTATCTCCTTGCATTGACCATTTAATTGTTTTTGCAAATGAAGTATTTGATGCAAAAACTATTAAAAACGCCAAAAGAATTTTTGATAAAGATCTAAAATTCATTTTCCCCTCCAATATTATTTTTTTAAAGTGTATTTATAAATATTTGAAAAGGAAAGGTGATTATTGGGCTAGTTTTTTGAAATTTTGGTATAAAATTTGGGAATATTTATTCATATCTGCCATATTAGCTTTGGCGGACTTATCAAATTTTTTTAAAGCACCAATACCAAGTTGTTTTTCAAGTGCAGATTTATATTCAGGTACGCAACCCCATTCATTAACTGTTGTATCTTTAATTTCTATATGAAATTGTATTCCATATGCATGATTTTGATATTTAAATATTTGATATTTAGTTACATCAGATGAAGCAATTAATGTAACATCTTTATTATTTTCTAAATTCCTCACTTCATAAGAATGCCACTGCAATGATTTAATCTGTTTTGGAAATGATGAAAATATATTCTCATCTTTTCCATTTTGAATAAAATTAATGTCTAAAATTCCTATTTCTGAGGGCTCTGATTTTACAACTTTGCCACCAATAACTTCTCCAAGCAATTGACATCCTAAACAAAAACCTAAGTAGGGTTTCTTTAAATTTAGAACAAATTCAGATATTCTTTTTTTCTCTTCTTTCAACCAAGGATAATCTTGCTCCATCCAGGTATCCATTGGTCCTCCCATACAAAACATTGCATCGAATTGATTTAAATCTTTTGGAATTGTTTCTCCTTCATCTAATTCAATTGTTGTAAGGTTAACATTATCTTTGATCATTAAGTCTTTTATGTAACCAGGGTCTTCTATTTTAATATGTTGTAAGACAATAACATTTTTCATTTTAAGGCTGGTTTAAGAAGTTTTAAAATTTTTTTATGATTTGAGATATTATTTGATACTACAATATTTCCTGCCAATACTGCATCTTTGTTTTCCCAGGTTGTAACTATTCCTCCTGCAGCATTAATTATTGGAATTAATGGATGAATATCCCATATTTTATTTGCACACTGAACTACTACATCTACTCTTCCCTCTGCAAGTTGAGCGTATGTAAATGCATCAAAACATGGAAATTGCATTTTTTTAAGAAAATTTTTAATTTTTATTTGTTTTGTAATAGGAAGCCAACCGTGAAAAGCAGCAGCTAATTTTATGTTTTTAAAATTTATTTTTTTATTTACTTTTAACTTTTTTTTTTTTCCATTCTCATAAACATAAGCATTACTTTTATTTGTGTTTAAATAAAATTTTTTAAGTTTAGGAAAATTTGCTAGACCTAATACTGGTTTATTATTGAAATTAAGTGAGATTAAGTTGCTCCATGTAGGATTTCCTGATACATAAGATCTCGTTCCATCAATTGGGTCTATTATCCAAGAAAATTTACTATTACTTATTTCTTTACCAAATTCTTCACCAATAATTTGATGAGTCGGAAATTTTTTCTTTATCTCTTTTCTGATAAATTTTTCGAATGCTCTATCAGATGTTGTAACTGGATCATATCCTTTGCCTTTAAGTTTGTTATAAACAACAAATTTTTTATCTAATTTTTTGTAGTAAAATCTTGTCAATTTTAACGATAACGATCTTAAGAAATTTGAATAAGTTCTATAGCTTTTGGCATCCATGCGTCTTCTTACTATTTAATTTATCTTGATTAAAGCTAAAATTTAAATAATTCTTGTGTTTTATGAAAATAGAACTCATAAATAATAAAAAAATTATTTTAAATACAGGAACAAGCAAAAAAGAAATTCACCCTTTCTGGCTGAGAGAAAGAGTTTCAGAGAGTGAGTATTTAGACCCTGGTACTCAACAACGATTATTTGATCCTGCAACAATGAATTTTAAAATAGATATTGATGAAGCAAACATAAATGGAAACTATTTAAGTGTGAAATTTAATGATGGTACAATTTCAAAATATGAAATTGAAAAACTTTCATCAGAATTTACTGGAGTAGATAACGAACTCAATTCAATCAAAAAAATTCAATGGGATTGTAATTTAAAAAGTTTTAAAAACTTTAAATACGACGATAATTTTATAGACTCCAAAGAAATGTACGAAATGTTAACTACCTTTTACAAATATGGTTTTATAATTATAAAGAACATTCCTACAGAAAATAATTTTTTAGTTAAATTTGGTAATTCAATAGGAAGTGTGAAAAGAACGAATTTTGGTGAGTACTTTGATGTTAAATCAAAACCAAATCCAAATGATTTAGCATATACTGCTTTACACTTAACACCGCATACAGACAACCCATATAGAAATCCCCTTCCTCCATGCATACAAATACTTCATTGCATTGAAAATGAGGTAAGTGGAGGTAATTCAACCTTAGTTGATGGATTTACTGTAACTGAATTTCTAAAAAAAAATAAACCCGAATACTATAATATTCTATCAACTGTAAAAGTTAGATTTAGGTTTATTGACAAAGATGTTGTATTAGAAAGCTGGTCAGAACTAATACATCTAGATCAAAATAAAAATTTTAAAAGTGTGAGATTTAGCACAAGATTAGATTATGTACCTATTTTAGAAAAAAATGAATTGGAGCTTTATTATGAGGCAAGAAAATATTTGTCTGAACTCTATAATTCAGAAAAATATAGAATTGAGTTCAAGCTTATGCCGGGCGATCTAATGATGATGGATAATCACAGACTTCTACATGGTAGAACTGCATTTAACCCAAATGAAGGAAGTAGATTTCTTCAAGGTTGCTATCTAGACTTTGATAGTACAGAGGGTAAATTAAGACACTTAAAAAGAAAACATCACATAAATTAATTTAAATTTACATTTTTTTAAAAGCTAATGTTTTGCTTAGGTAAGCATTTTTAGAATAGTACATTTTTAAACCAAATTTTTCTGAATTTTTTTTCAAATCTTCTCTTATGTATTTTGAATAATAAGGCTCGTGTGTAGAATATGGAAAAAATTCTAACAATGGATCGAGTATCGAATTATCTCCAAGTTGTAGCGAGTCAGTTAAAATAAAAATTCCACCCTTTTTCAGCAATCTTGATATTTCTGATAAAATTTTAACTCGAATTACAGACGGAACTTCGTGAAATAAATAAACTGAATTGATTACATCAAAAGAATTATCTTCAAAAGGTAAGTCTTCTGCTTTACAGTTTTTAAATATTATATCTGTGTATTTATCTAATTTTTTTTTAGCTACATCTAAATAAGCTTTGGAAATATCTGAACAAGTAATTTTCAATTTTGGTAGATTATATTTAATTGTTTTTATAAATTCACCAGAACCTGTTCCTAAATCTAAAAAATTTAATTGTTCATTTTTAGATCGAGTATAATCAATTAACGGTAACATGGAAAATCTTCTCATTGTAGCGGCTGATCCAGAGAAAAGTGTTTCTACTTGAAATTCATAGAGATTTGCTGAGTTTTCACTTAAGTATCCATCTGTTTGATAATGAAAATTTCTTAAAAAATATTTTGGAAGGTCTTTATCTTGCTCTTTTACATCATTAAATTTTTTTTCATTTCTTCTTTTATCAATTTTTGGTAAATCTCTAAAAAAATTGAAGCTTCCTTTTAATGTATTAGCAAAATCATTTACATTAGCTTTGGGTATTTTGTATTTTTTATCATTTATGTATTTTCTCTCTTCGTTAAATAACTTTATCATTTCATAAAATAACTTCCTACCAGATGGCATTTTTTTGAAAAAATGTGGAGGGTTTTTACGGTCAATCTTGATTGGCGTTGCATATTTAAAGGATATTATGTAGTGAGTTGAGTACCAAACAAATTTAGTTGATTGGCCAATTAAATAACTTAAAGACATAAGCAATTATATCTCCTAGCCAAGTTTTTGTAAAATAGGAAAATATTCAATTAAATAAAAACCTATTGCCTGTAATTGATTAGTCAAAATTAAAATACCTGTTACAAAAAGTAAATAACCACTTATATTAACAATTAAATTCATTTTTGACTTTAGTTTTTTGGAAACTGAAATAAATTTTTGTATCAGTACTCCAGAAATAACGAATGGTATAGCTAGACCAAGGGAGTAAAAACATAATAAAATTATTCCTCTTGATAATGAATCTTCAGTTGTAGCCAAAACCAAAATAGATCCTAATATTGGGCCGATACATGGTGTCCAACCAAATCCAAAAGCAGCTCCTAGTAAAAAAGGAGTAAAAAAACTATTATTGTTTGAGATTTGAAATCTTTTTTCATAATTGAAAAATTTAAAATTTAAAAAGCCTAAAATATGTAAAGAAAAAATTAATATTATTACTCCAGCAAAAATTCTAAGTTCATTAGAATAATTTAAAAATAATTGACCTATAAAAGTTGCGGCAGCACCAAAAAGCACAAAAACAATAGAAAAACCCAAAGTAAAAAGTATTAATGGCGATAATTTAACTTTTGTCTCTAAAACCTCATTGTAGGTAGAGCCAGATATATAAGATATGTAACCAGGTATTAGTGGCAGTACGCATGGAGATAAAAAACTTATTAATCCTGCACTAAATGCAATAAATAGTTCTATCATATTATCCAGTATTTTTCATTGCAGCTGATATTCCTGCAATCGAAGTCATTAAAGCATCATTCAAATATTTTTTATTTTTTTGGTTTTTTTTACTTTTAAGTTTTTTAATTACAATTGGTTGAATAATATTTAATACTTCTGAATATATATTTCTAACAATTATTGATGTTCTATACTTTTTTCTATTATTTAGTATATCTTTTGGTGTAATTTTTTTATTTAATGTTTTAATTTTTTCAAATTGAAACCTTAGTTTTTTACCAACTCTTTTCAAATTATCGTTTGCTAAATAGTCTTCATAAATTTTTGAAATGCTAGGGTCAACTTTTGATATTACCATGTCTAAGATATCAAGCATTGAATTAAAAAAAGGCCAATTTTTTTCCATATCAAATAAAGTTTTTCTATTTTTTTTTATATATGAATATCTTAGTGCCTCAGCACTTCCTAGCCATGCTGGTAACATTAGTCTTATTTGCGTCCATGCAAAAACCCAAGGTATTGCTCTTAAACTTTTTATGTTATCTGTTTTTTTTCTTTTTGAAGGTCTAGAACCAATAGATAATTTTCCAAGTGCAATGTGTGGTGTGACTGTCTTAAAATACTTAATAAATTCAGAACTTTGGTTTATATTTTTTCTATATGAACTTTTTGAAATTTCAGACATTTTTTCAATTAAGTTTCTCCAATTATTTTTTGGCGCTGGTGGTGGGTTTAATGATGCCTCTGTTACGGCGCCTATATAACTACATAAATTATATTTGGCTAATGGTTCATAACCATATTTTTGTTGAATTACCTCTCCTTGATCAGTAATTCTGATGTTGCCATTTACTGAACTTGGTGGTTGTGATCTTAAGGTTGCTTGAATTGGACCTCCTCCTCTTCCAGCAGACCCACCTCTTCCATGAAAAAAAGTAATTTTAATCTTGTATTTTTTTCCTAATTTTACAATTTGCTCCTGAGCTTTATACTGATGCCAACTTGCAGATATTTTACCAGCATCTTTGCTAGAGTCTGAATAACCTATCATCACTTCTTGTTTATTATTTATTAGTTTTCTGTACCATTTTTTAGAAAATAATAATTCCATGATTTCTTTTGCGTTGATTAAATCATCTAAAGTTTCAAATAAAGGCACTACTCTTAATTTATTTTTTATATTTGCCTCTTTTTGTAAAAAAGATACTGATAAAATATCAGATGCAGATGAGGTCATAGAAATTACATACGCTCCCAAACATTCTGATGGTTCCTCAGATAATACTTTAAAAGTTGACCAAACTTCTTTATTTTCTTTATTTATAAATTGATAATTATTTATTATATTTTTATTTGAATTAAGAGAGTTTTGAAAAAATTTTAATTTTTCGTGTTCTGTTAATGTTAAATATTCTTTATTAAATTTTTTTTTAAATAATTCATTTATTAATTGATTATGTCTTGACGACTCTTGTCTAATATCTAATCTTGCGAGGTTAATGCCAAAACATTTTGCTCTTCTCATTAAATCAAGTAATTCACCACTTGCAATATTCTCACAGTGATTTTGTTCAAGAGACTGCCTTACCACTCTTAAAGGCTTTAAAATTTCCTCTCTTGATTGAAGAAGTTTATTTTGTTCCAAGTTTTGATGATTAACTAGATGTTGTTCAATTAATCTATGTGTTTTTCTCATTTTATCTCTTAATGGTCTTAGGTACACCCTGTACGGTTCAAATGATTTACCAACAACTTTCGTAATTTCCTTGGAACATTTTTCCATTGAGTATGATCTGATTATTTTGGTTAAAGACTTTTCATACAACTTTGCAGCTTCCCATCTTGATAATAATATTACTTCCTTTGTTACTTTGGAAGTTACATTTGGATTTCCATCTCTATCTCCGCCCATCCAAGAACCAAACTCTATTGGATTAAAGTTTTTTGGAAGACCTTTTTTCATATTTTTTATAAATATTGAATTTAATCTTCTATAAACTTTTGGAATTGTTTCCCACAAACTGTCTTCAATTATAGCAAGCCCCCATCTTGCCTCATCAAATGGTGATGGTTTAAATCTTTTAATATCATCTGTATTCCATATTATTGTTAACTCATCATATAATTTTTTATTTAATTCATCTCTTTGGGAAGGAAAATTTTTTAGTAAATCTCTTTTTTCAAGTATTTCAGTTATATTATGATATTTTTGAATTAATGTTCTTCGTTTTACTTCGGTAGGGTGTGCTGTAAGCACAATTCCTATATTTAAATTTTTTGTAAAATTATAAATTTTACTATGTGATATTTTTGAATTTTTGAAAAGCTTTTCAAAAATTTCTTCAATAAAGATATTTTGATTATTAATTTCTTTTTTATTCTCATATTGATTTAAACTTCGTGATGCATCTACTAATTCAGCTAAATTAAAAAGATTCATAAAATGAGTAAAAGCTCTTGTAATTTTCAAAGTTTTTTTTGGATCAAGTTTTGTTAAAATCTTTGAAATATTCTTTCTTGACTTTCCTGATTTAGAGTTAAATTTGTTTGTCTTAGAAAGTTTTCTAATTTTATCGACAAGCTTAAAAAAGGCTTCACCCTCTTGGTCTTTTAAAACTTTTCCAAGTACAAAACCTAAATATCTAACATCTTCTCTTAATGATTTTGTAGGTATTCTATCGTAATAAAGATCTCTTTTTATCATTAACAACTATTAATAATATTTTTAATCTTTATACGCAACAACACTATGTTTTTGATGTCCTAATTTATCTATACCTAAAACTACCTCTTCACCACCTTTTAAAAAACGTGGAGGTTTCATGTTTTCACCAACTCCTGGCGGTGTACCAGTGCAACATATATCTCCTGGATGTAAACTCATACAAGAACTCATATAAGAAACCAACTCTCTTACTCCAAAAATCATTTTTTCAGTATTACCAGATTGCATTCTTTCTCCATTTACATCCAAATACATATTCAATTTATCATAATCTTTTAGTTCGTCTTTTGTGACTATATAAGGACCTATTGGACCAAAAGTATCAAAACCCTTTCCTTTATCCCATGTTAATCCTTTATTTTTTTGATAATTTCTCTCACTTACATCATTTACTAAAAAGAAACCTAAGACGTGATCCAATGCATTCTCAACACTCACATTAATTGCTTTTCTTCCAATTACAAAACCTAATTCAACTTCCCAGTCCGTATGTTCTGATCCTTTAGGAACAATTATTGGATCATTAGGGCCGACTATACAGCTTGTAAACTTAGAAAAAATTATTGGTTCTTTTGGTATGGGAAGATTCTGTTCTTCAGCATGATCTTTAAAGTTCAATCCTATCCCTATAAATTTTGCAGGTTTGGAAACACAAGCACCTATTCTTAATTTTGAATCTAGAATTGGTAAATTATCAATATTAGTTTTTTTTAATTGTTCTATGATATCAAAATTTAAAGTTTCAGGATTAAGATCCTTAATTAAAGACGATAAATCTCTATAATTATTTTGGCTATCAATTATGGCAGGCTTTTCAGAACCAATATCTCCAAGTCTTAATAATTTCATACTATATAATATATAAATTAATAATTAATATTTCTACCTAATCTTGCAGCACCTCTCACACCGCTAGCATCTCCAAACTTTGGTTTTAGGAAAATGCCCTCAAATTCATTCCCAGCTACAAATTTTCTAACTTTAGATTGAATTTCATCAAAAAAATCAATTTCATTAGATAAACCACCACCAAAAATAAATACGTCTGGGTCTAATATATTTACTACAGTTGCTATAGACATAGATAAATTGTCCTTGAATTCCTCGATTATTTTTTCAGCATCAAGATCATGTTTTCTATAAAGTGTAAATATTTCATGAGCTTTAAGATCTTTTTTAAATTCATTTTTAAATTTTTTTGATAAACTTAAACCAGAAATTGAGCTTTCAATTTCACCTTCTCTTAAATTTGTTTTTTTAACTTTTGACTCCTTGCCTACTAATGGAATTTGATTATGCCCCCATTCACCAGTAATACCATGTGGTCCTGAAACAATTTTTTTATCAATTACTAAACCTCCTCCAACACCTGAACCCAATATTATTCCAAATACAATTTTATAATGTTTTCCTGAACCATCTATAGCTTCTGATAAAGTAAAACAGTTAGCATCGTTTTCACAAAATATTTCTCTACCGATAGCTTCACGTAAGTCTTTTTGAAAGGGTTTGTTGTTAATCCAATCACAGTTTGGTGAATTTTTGATTAAACCCGTCTGAATAGAATGTATACCTGGGTGACATACTCCAATGGGTACTTCTTTTCCAATATTTGATTCAATTTTTTTTACAATCTCATTTATACTTCTAATTATTGATTTATAATCTTTTGGACAATCTATTCTAGATCTACCTGTTTCCTCCCCATTATCATGCAATAAAATATATTCGATTTTTGTTGCTCCTACATCAATTCCAATTTGCATAATTTATTTTAATATTTTTTTAATTTCCTTTAGTGAAAAATGTTTAGGGATTTTGCAAGTAGTACTCATTTTAATTGGTTTATTAGTTTTTGCAGAAATCATCGTAGATTGTATTAAGTCTAAGACATGAACTGAAACTTCTCCATTACATCTATGTATTTTATTATTTTCAATGCAGTAAGCCATTTCAGCTAAACCAACTCCTCTATAATTTGCGTTTGTTGGGGACTCATTCGCTCTAGAACTTTGAGTTCTAATATTTATTCTACCAAGAGGCATTTTTTTCGTTTTAAATTCTTTCCATGGGCTGCCCAATTTTTTACAAACAAAAACAGAGCCACCAAACATATTTGGATCAGGAACTATCATAGAACCCTTGGTTCCATATAATTCAATATGATTTCTTTGATGGGCTATTACATCAAATGATAAAGTTAATCTTATAATACTATTGTTTTTAAATACTATTGTGGTGAAATATGTTGTTGGACATTCAACTTTTATTTTTTTTCCTTTTTTTGGACCAATCCCAATAGTCCTGAAACTTGCGCCTTTCATTAAACTAGCTGCTTTCACCTCTTTTGCCGGACCAAGTAAATTTACAAGAGCTGTTAAATAATATGGTCCCATATCAATTACAGGTCCTCCTTCTTTTTTTGCAAACCATGGTTCAGGATTGGGATGGTATGATTGAACTCCTGGAAAAGCAAAAATTGCATTTCCTAAATTTACCTTACCAATAATTTTATTTTCTAAGAGTTCTTTAGACTTTTGATTTCCACCACCTAAGAAGGTATCCGGCGCGTTGCCCAAATAAAGTTTTTTTTTCTGCGAAATCCTGAGCAATTCTTTTCCCTCAAAAAGATTAATAGATAATGGTTTTTCAGAATAAACATGTTTGCCATTGAGTAATGATTTTTTTGCAATTTGAAAATGAGCCTTAGGTGGTGTTAGATTTAAAATAATTTCAATATCTTTATCTTTAAGTAAATTATTTACAGATAAATTCTCTATGTTGTATCTTTTAGCGCAATTTTTAGCAGCTACATTGTTAATGTCTGCACATTTAATAATTTTAAAGTTATTAAAATATTTATGTGCTCGAAAATATGTTTCAGCTATATGCCCACAACCAATGAGACCTACCTTAAATATTTTATTCATTTAAGATTATACACCCTGTCTTTGTTTTGATTTACCTTCTTTATGAAGTTTCAATGCTTCTTCGTTTTCCTTCGTTTTAGGAATTTCTAAAGTTGGACTTTCCCAATATGCTGAACCCTCAAGCCATTGATATGAATGTGTTTTAATAGATATTACATAAGTAATTTTTGATTTTTTTGCTCTTTTAAAAGCCTCCTCTAATTCACTTATTGTATTCACCTCCTCTGACTTTGCACCCATACTCTCTGCATGTTTCGCAAAATTAACATTGACTAAGTTAGAGACATTTGAACTTTCAAAAAGACAATTGAATTCTTTTCCACCTTTAAACAATTGAAGTCTGTTGATTACTGCGTGACCACCATTATCACATACAATTATAATTAATTTATTATTGGTAATAACGGATGAATAAATATCTGAATTATATAATAGATAGGATCCATCGCCTGTAAATGCTATAACCTCTTTATCTGGGTTTGCCATTTTAATACCGAGCGCTCCTGAAATTTCATAACCCATACAACTAAAACCCCATTCAGTCTCATGAGTATTTAGTTCTCTTGGTCTCCATATTTGTACAACTTCTCCTACTAAACCACCTGCTGCAGTAACAGCTATGTCTGAAGGATCAGAGTTCCTGTAAATTGCTCCAACCGCATGTGCATAACTTGGTAATTTTTGATTTGTTGGTCCGCTTTCTTTATCAACATACTCATTCCATATTTTAAGTTCGTCTCTTGATTTTTTATACCACTCTTCTGATGCCTTCCAATTTCCTAGTGCTTGTGACAATTCATTTAAAGTTACTTTTGCATCACCTATAACAGATTGTGCCATATGCTTATTTGCATCAAATCTAGAAACATTTATTGATACAAGTGAAAAATCAGGATTTTCAAAATTTGCCCAAGAGCCTGTTGTAAAGTCTCCTAATTTTGTTCCTATTGCAATTGCAAGATCTGTTTTTTTAGCAAAATTGTTAGCTGCTTTACCTCCTAAACCACCAATTGGACCTAAGAAATGAGAATGATCTCTCTTCATAGTAGAGTATCCCATCACTGTTTGTGTCACAGGTATGTTATGTTTAATTGCAAAATTAGATAAATCTTCCATGGCATCAGAATAAAAAATACCTCCCCCAGATATTAAAATTGGATTTTTCGAATTTTTTATTTTTTGAACAGCTTCTTTAATTTGAAAATCATCTGGTCGCGGTCTTCTAATATTATGTACCCTTTCTTTAAAAAATTCTTCAGGATAGTCGAATGTTTCACCTTGTATGTCTTGACTTAAAGAAATACAGGCTGGTCCACAATCAGCTGGATCCAACATTATTTGAATTGCTTGCGGCAAAGTTTGTAAAATTTGTTCTGGTCTTGTAATTCTATCAAAATATCTTGTAACAGATTTAAACGCATCATTTTGTGTTATTCCTGGATTATTAAAATGTTCTACTTGCTGAAGAACTGGGTCTGGAATTCTATTTGCATATGTATCACCTGGTAAAAATAAAATTGGTAACCTGTTGCTCATCGCAACAGCTGCTGCTGTTACCATATTAGTTGAGCCTGGTCCAACTGAACTAGTTGCTACAAATATTTGTCTTCTTCTTTTTGCTCTTGCATATGCTATGCCCGTTAAAGCCATATTTTGCTCGTGGTGACCTCTAAATGTTGGAAGACTATCTTTGTTTTCTTCCAATGCTTGACCTAAGCAAGCAACATTTCCATGGCCAAATATTCCAAAAGCACCAGCAAATAATGGTTTTTTTTTACCATCAATTAGAATTTTTTGTGCAATTAGGTGTTTTACTATTGCATCTGCACATGTAAGCTTTATTTTTTTCATATTTCTAGATATATTCGCTTAATATTTCACTTAATAAACCATAAAATAAAAATTATGTATAGTAAATTTGGACAATTCATTGATGGTAAATGGCAACAGGCTGAAAAAAAAGAAACCTACGATGTTATAAATCCTGCAACTGAGGAAATAATAGGTAAAGCCTCTAAAGCATCCTCGGCAGATGTTCAGAAAGCGTTAAAATCTGCAGAGAAAGGACTTAAAGTTTGGAGAAACACTGCTCCTTGGAAAAGATCATATATAATTAGAAAAATTGCAGATTTGATGAGACAAAAACAAGATATATTAGCAAAATGGTTAGCTCTTGAAGTTGGTAAACCTCTTGCGGAAGGTATAGGTGAAACAGGTGGTGCTGCAGATATTTTTGAATGGAACGCTGAAGAGACAAAAAGGATTTATGGTCAAACTGTTGAGAGTAGATTCCCTGACACAAGAGTACATGTTTATTACCAACCTGTAGGAGTAGTCGCTGCATTGGTTCCTTGGAATTTTCCACTAGTATTAGCATCAAGAAAAATATCCACGGCCTTAGCAGCCGGATGCTCAGTTATTTGTAAACCAGATGTTATTACACCAGGAACTGTAATGGAGCTTGTAGATATTTGTAGAGAGGCAGGGGTTCCAGCAGGTGTAGTAAATCTTTTATCTGGAGATCCTGCCGAAATCTCAAATGAGCTATTAGATTCTGATATTGTAAAGAAAGTTTCAATAACTGGATCAACTAGAGTAGGAAAATTAATTTTAAAAAAAGCAGCAGATAAAGTTCAAAGAGTTACGATGGAACTAAGCGGTCATTCACCATTTATAGTATTTGATGATGTTGATGTTAATAAGGTAGCTGATATGGCAATCACAGCAAAATTTAGAAATAATGGACAAGTCTGTATTTCACCAAACAGATTTTATATTCAAGAAAATAAAAAAGATGAATTTATTAAAGCTTTTATAGATAGAACAAAAAAATTAAAGATTGGGAATGGTTTGGATGAAGGTGTGCAATTAGGACCTTTAACTACCGCGAAAAGACTCAGTGAAATTGAAGAACTTGTTGAAACTACAAAGAAAGAAGGAGCTAAAGTTTTATTAGGCGGGAAGAGACCATCAGGTTTTAATAAAGGTTATTTTTATGAACCAACAGTTTTTGATGATGTAGAAGACAATTTTACAATTATGAAACAAGAGCCATTTGGACCATTAGTTCCAATGCTTTCTTTTAAAACTTTTGATGAGATTATTGAGAGAGCAAATAATAATGACCTTGGATTGTGTAGTTATATTTATACCAATTCTATGGACCAAGCTCATAAAGCCTCAGAATTAATGGAAAGTGGAACTGTTGCAGTAAATACAGCAGCTGTAGCTGTTGCGGAAGCACCTTTTGGAGGAATTAAACAGACGGGCTATGGACGTGAGGGTGGATCTATGGCAATCAAAGATTATCTAAATATCAAATACACACATCTAGGTCTAAAATCATAGAATGAGACAAAATAAAATTAAAAAGATGCTGCAAGATGGTAAAACAATAATTAATGGTTGGCTTCAAATACCAAGTTCTTTTTCAGCCGAAGTAATGTCACATCAAGGTTGGGATTCATTAACTATAGACATGCAACACGGAGTTATAGATTATCCAAACGCACTTCAAATGCTACAGTCGATATCAACAACTGATGTAACTCCACTTGCTAGAGTTAATTGGAATGAACCAGGGCAAATAATGAAAATATTAGATGCAGGTTGTTATGGCGTTATATGTCCAATGGTTAGTAACAAATCTGAGGCTGAAAGATTTGTTCAAGCATGCATGTATCCACCAAAAGGTTATAGAAGTTTTGGTCCGATAAGAGGTTTAATTTATGGTGGTGGAGATTATGGAGATCATGCAAATAATGAAATTTTAAAATTTGCAATGATTGAAACAAAAGAATCATTAGAAAAACTAGATGAGATAATGAGTACTTCAGGAATTGATGGGATTTATATTGGACCAGCAGATTTAAGTTTGGCTATAGGACAAAAACCTGCATTTGATAATCCTGAAGGATCACCAACATATAATGAAATTTTAAATATTTTAGAGCACGCAAAAAAAAATAATATTTTTACTGGTATTCATAATGCATCCCCAGAGTATGCAAAAAAAATGATAGATTTAGGTTTTAATCTAGTAACTATTGGATCTGACCAAAGATATATGAGCGCTGGTGCAAAAGAAGCAGTTTCAAAACTTAAGACAGTAAAATCTAAAGAACAATCTAAAACATATTAGATAAAGTGTCGGATAAGAAAAAAATCATAATAATCCAACCTATTCATGAGGCAGGTATTGAATTATTGAAAGATAATCCAAATTATGAATATGAAATTTTAGAAGATTTAGAAAATACAGATATTAAATCAAAAATTTCGTCCTGTGATGCTATTTCAATAAGAACTGCAAAATTATCTGGTGAACTAATAAATACATCTAAGAATTTAAAAATCATTTCAAGACATGGTGTCGGATATGATAATATTGATCTTAAAGCTTCAAAAGAAAATAATATTACCTTAGCTATAACAGCAACCGCAAATGCTGTGGCTGTTGCCGAGCATGTTTTATTTATGCTTTTGAATATTTCAAAAAGGGGAAATATGTACGATGACACTGTTAAATCTGGAAATTTTTCAAATCGAAATAAACTTCCTAAAACTATTGAATTATGGAATAAAAATATTTTGATTGCTGGTTTTGGCAGAATAGGACAATGTTTAATAAAAAGATGTTTGGGCTTTGAGATGAATGTTTTTGTTTATGATCCATTTATATCAAAAGATACAGTTGAGAGTTTTGGTGGTACAAAAATTGAAAATTTACCAGATACAATAAAAGAAATGGACGCAGTTTCTTTGCACGTTCCTTTAAATGATAAAACAAAAAACCTAATTAATTATAGTTTACTAAAAACAATGAAAAAAAACTGTATTATTATAAATGCTGCAAGAGGTGGTATAATAAATGAAGTTGATTTGGACAGAGCTTTAAAAGAAAATTTGATTTTTGGAGCAGGTTTAGATGTATTTGATATAGAACCACCAGACCTAAAAAATCCATTGTTAAAAAATGAAAAAGTTTTTTTAAGTCCACATACAGCCGCTTTTACTGAAGAGTGTATGATTAGAATGGGTAAGGAAACTATACAAAATATTATTGATTTTTTTGAGAAAAAGTTAGACAAATCAAAAGTTATAAATCTTTAAATGAGAATAAACTTTAAAAATTTTGGTCTATTGGAAACCCTCGTAATTTTATCGGTAGTGTATGTTGTAGGTATGTTAATTTGGACAGCAAGTACTAGACCAGCTGTTGAAGCTAAAGCAAATCTTGTAAAAGAAAATCATCAAAAAGTAGTAGACTTTATAAACAACGAAGTAAATAAATGTGGAAATGCGGACGAAAGTTTAAAAACTGTTTGGGGTGATCCTTGTAATGGAGAATGGATAGCTGACAAGGTTGTAAATTATATAAATAGTAATCTTCAAATTGAAAATCCATTTTCTGATGATACAAAAGTTAAGACTGATCCAGATCCGAGAATTAAAGCAGAAGGTAAAGCTGGTCAAACAGTTGAAATGGGTGTTATATTTTTAATGTCTTCAAATTTTCAAGCTGAACCTGGCTCAGAATGGATAGTAGGAACTTGTTTTAAATCTCCATGCGTAGCTGCAGGTAATAATGAGTTAACTTCAATATACAGATGATTTTTATTGATATATCTGAATATTAGATTTCTTTAAAGTTTCAGTTAAATATTTATACCCCTTAATTGCATATTCCAATGGGTTTGCTTTTTTTGGATCTTGTTCTGCCTCAACTACTAACCATCCAGAATAATTATTTTTTTTTAAAATATCAAATAGCGGTTTATAATCTATGCATCCATCACCAGGCACAGTAAATGCACCCTCAAGAAAAGCTCCTCTAAAACTTAAATCTTCTTTTAAAGATTTATCTAAGATATTTTTTCTAATATCTTTACAATGAATGTGGTGCAATCTACTGCTATAATTTTCAAATATCATTTTGGAATCTCCTTTAGCAAATAACATGTGGCCAGTATCTAAGGTTAATTTCACACTATCATTTGTGTTATCCATTAATCTTTCTGTATCCTTCTGTGTTTCGATTACTGTTCCCATATGATGATGATAGGCCAGTGGCATACCTTGATCCTCTAAAAATTTACCCATTTCAGAAATTTTATTACAAAAACTTTTCCACTCATCACTATCCATCTGCGGCCTTGATGAAAGCTTTCTACTTGGATCACCTTGTATTGAACCTGAAACCTCTGCAAAAACTATACATGGAGATTTACAATCCTTGAATAACTTTAATTGTTCTTGGATTAGTTTTTTTTCTTCCTCAACAGAATTTTTTCTCAGATTTGCACCATACCACCCTGAACATAAATGCAAATTATACTTATTTAATTTAGGAATTAGTTCGGCAGAGCTCTTTGGAAATTTTCCACCAGACTCAATCCCAATATATCCTGCTTGGCTAGCTTCCTGTAAACATTGGTCTAAAGTTGTTTCGCCTCCTAACTCAGGCATATCATCATTACTCCAAGCTATAGGTGCTACTCCTAATTTTACTGACATAATAAATATTTTTAGTTAAGATATAAAAAAGAATATTAAATTCAAACAAAAAATGATCAACATTGCTTTATTAGGTCTTGGTAGAATTGGTATCATGCACGGCAAAAATTTAATGCGTAATAAAGCATTCAATTTAAAATATGTTTATGATATCAATAAAAATTTAACTCAAAAAATTTCTTATTTACTTAAATCAAACTCAATTGATAATCCTTCTGTAGCATTTAAGGATAAAAAATTAGATGCTGTATTTATCGCGTCTACAACATCAACTCATATAAAACTTATACTAGAAGCTGTTAGGTACAAAAAAGCTGTTTTTTGTGAAAAGCCTTTAGATTTAAACATTAAAAAAATAAATGAATGCAAAAAGATAATGAAAAAATCTAATCCAAAAATACAGTTAGGATTTAATAGAAGATATGATCCAGGTCATAACAGTTTAAAAAAACAACTTTTAAAACAAAAAATAGGAAAACTTGAAAAAATAATTATTACAAGTAGAGATCCTGCTCCTCCATCAATAAAATATTTAAAAGAGTCTGGAGGAATCTTTAAAGATATGATGATTCACGATTTTGATCTAGCAAGATTTTATTTAGGTAATGATGAACCAGATAAAATAATAGCTACTGGTAGTAATATTTCAGACTTAAAGTTTAATAAAATTAAAGACTTTGAATTGGCATCTTGCATTATGAGATCAAAAAAAGGCGTTCAGTGTATTATAACAAATTCTAGACATTGTAGTTTTGGATATGACCAAAGAGTGGAGTTATTCGGAACGAAAGGGATGATTATATCTGAAAATAAAAGAAAAGATGAAACGAGTTTTTATACAAATAATGTTACCGCAGGCGGAACTCCCCTTATGTATTTCTTTACTGAGCGATATAAAGAAGCTTATAAAAACCAGCTTTATGGTTTCGCTAAGTTTGTAAAAAATAATATTAGACCATTAGCTCAATTTGAAGAAGGTAGAAGAGCTCTAATAATAGCAAATGCTGCAAAAAAATCTTTATCATCTAAAAAATTTGAAAAAATTAATTTCTAATAGAATCAACCTTTACTAGAATACAACCTACCACCTTTACATTTTAATTATATTTTGTTTAAATTTCATTTTTAAAAGTTAACTTTAAATAAATAGAGGAAAAATAATGAAAACAATAAGAAACTTTTTCCTAGCAATTGCTACATGGGCTATGATGTCGGTGTCTGCATTAGCTACGGATGTAATAGTTGTTTCACACGGTCAAGCAAATGACCCTTTCTGGTCTGTTGCGAAAAATGGTGTTGATGCTGCTTGTAAAGATATGGGAGTATCTTGTAAGTACACTGCACCAGGAACTTTTGACATGGTTGAAATGGCAAAATTAATTGATAACGCTGTATCACAAAAACCAAAAGGTATTGTGATTACT
>MDSW01068980.1_pt1 | contig 18221 bp, 16 predicted proteins | sample 811171 | NCBI WGS metagenome assembly MDSW01 (sample SAMN05326641, study PRJNA326480) | marine metagenome | isolation source: seawater | place: Atlantic Ocean: North West | collected 2012 | reverse complement strand
GCCGCTGCTGGCGGAGTTTGCCGGCGTCCAGTGGCAGGGTGAGCCGGAACCGGTGGTGGACGATGCCGAGCGCCTGCCGGGGGCCAATTGGTTTCCCGGCATACGGCTGAACTTTGCGGAAAACCTGCTGGCGGCGGCCCGGGATCCACAGCGGGCGGAAGCGGTGGCGCTGGTGTTTCGCGGCGAGAACGGCCGCCGTGACAGCGTTACCTACGCCCAGTTACAGCAACAGGTCGCGCGCCTGGCGGCGTTTATGGCGGGACAGGGTGTGCAACAGGGCGACCGGGTGGCGGCAGTGATGCCCAATTGCATCGAAACCGTGGTGGGCATGTTGGCGGCCACCAGCCTGGGGGCCATCTGGAGTTCCTGTTCGCCGGATTTTGGCATCAATGGCATTGTGGATCGGTTTGCCCAGATTGAGCCCAGCCTGTTACTGGCGGTGGATGGTTACTATTACAGTGGTAAAAAACTGGACATCATGCCGCGTCTGCAGAAAGTGCAGCAGGCCATACCTTCCCTGCGGCACACGGTTTTGGTTCCGTTTCTAAATTCGGCACCGGATACCGCCGGGTTAACCGCGGTCACTCTTTATCCCGAGATTGACGACAGCGACCGGCCTCTGACTTTCACCCAGGTGCCGTTCAATCACCCGCTCTACATTATGTACTCCTCCGGTACCACCGGTGTGCCCAAATGTATCGTGCACTCAACAGGCGGCACCCTGTTGCAGCACCGCAAGGAACACCTGCTGCATGCGGATCTGAAATCCGATGATGTGTTTTTCTATTTCACCACCTGTGGCTGGATGATGTGGAACTGGCTGGTGACCGGGCTGGCCAGTGGTGCCACCCTGGTGCTGTTCGACGGTTCGCCGTTTCACCCGGCGCCGGCGGCGCTGATGGATATGATTGACGAGGAGGGTATTACCCTTTTCGGCACCAGTGCCAAATACCTGGCGGCGCTGGAGAAAGCCGGGCTGAAACCGGCGCAAAGCCATCGCCTGGAGGGCCTGCGGGCAATCTTTTCCACCGGCTCGCCGCTGACCCACGAAAGTTTCGATTACGTGTACCGGGATATCAAAGCGGACCTCTGTCTGTCATCCGTTTCCGGGGGTACCGATATCATCAGTTGTTTCGCCCTGGGTAATCCGGTATTGCCGGTGGTGCGGGGTGAACTGCAATGCATTGGTCTGGGTATGGACGTGCACATCTATGATGAATCCGGGCAGCCGGTGGTTGGCCAGAAAGGCGAACTGGTCTGTTGCCGGGCGTTTCCTTCATGCCCCATTGGTTTCTGGAACGATCCCGGCGACGAAAAATTTCACAGCGCCTATTTCGAGCGCTTTCCCGGGGTCTGGGCCCATGGCGATTACGGCGAGATCACGGAACGGGGCAGCATGATTATTTACGGCCGCTCCGACGCGGTGCTCAATCCCGGTGGGGTACGCATTGGCACCGCGGAGATCTATCGTCAGGTGGACCAACTGGATTTTATCCTGGAAAGCGTGGTGGTGGGTCAGGACTGGCAGGATGACGTGCGGGTGGTGTTGTTTGTGCGGCTGCGGGATGGACTCGCCCTGGACGACGACAACATCAAAACCATCAAGTCCACCATTCGCGCCAACACCACCCCGCGCCACGTACCGGCGAAAATCATTCAGGTGGCGGATATCCCCCGCACCATCAGTGGCAAGATTGCCGAACTGGCGGTGCGCAAGGTGATTCATGGGGAGGCGGTGAAAAATACCGATGCCCTGGCGAACCCGGAATCCCTCGATCTGTACCGCGATCTGGCAGAACTTCAGGACTGAGGCTGGGCCTGAGTTTGGGCTTCGGCCCCCGGCCTGCGCCGATCGGTGAGCATCACCAGGGGCAGTAACAGGAACACATCGATCACCAGCGCCAGGGCCAGCACCGTGGCGCTTAGGAATCCCAAATCAGCATTGGGCGTGAAGTGGGAGAAGGCCAGCACCCCAAAACAGATCACCAGGGTCAGGGTGGTGGTGAACAGGGCCTTGCCGGTGGTGGCCAGGGCCTGGCGCGCAGCCTCCTGGGGGCTGGCGTTGCCCCGGGCCCGTTGATATTTGGTTAGCAGATGGATGGTGTCATCCACCACCACCCCCAGTGTAATCACCGCCACGATGGATACGGCCAAACCGATCTGGCCATCCACCAGCCCCCAGACCCCAAACCCCGCCAGCGCCGGCAGACAGTTGGAAAGCAGGCTGATCACACCCAGGCGGAGAGAACCCAGGGTAAAACACAACAGAATGCCGATAATCACAAAGCCCAGAAAAGTACCCTGCAACAGACTCTTGCTGTTATCCAGATTCAACTGGGCAAAAGCCGCCTCCAGAGAGATGGCTGATGTTTGTAAGGGCTTGGGCCAGTGCTCCTGAATCCAGTGCTCGGCCCGCTGCCGGAATGCCAGTAATTCGCTGGAACTGGCGGAGTGCAGCACTACCGTGAGCCGGGTGGCACTGTTATCAAAATTCACCCGTTGCTCCAGATCCGCGCCATAGGGTAACGACAATTCATAAAGCAGCAGGTATTGGCTATTCAATTCTGCATCCCGGGGAATGCGATAGTAGGACCTCTGATCATTGTTCATTTGCCGATGGATGGTTTTAATAACCTGATCGAATCCGGCCACTTGCGCCACCTTGGGTTGGGCTCGGGCCCACTGGGAGAATGCGTCCAGAGCATCCAGATAGGCGGGGGAGGTAATGCCCAGGTCGCCGCTGGCGGGCACCCGAAAATCCAATTTATGGACCCCGGTCAGTTTGGCATTTACCAGCGTGTTGACCCGCTTGATCTCCCAGGTGTCGTCAAAAAAGCGGTCCATGCGTTCATCCAGGTAATTATTGCCCAGAGGAATCAGCTAACCCACCAGTGCGACGGTGACCACAGTAAAAGAAAGCCGGGGATAACTCAGTAAGTGTCGGGCCAATGTCTGTTGCGGTTTGGGTGGTAACGGTCGCAGGGGCATCAGAGTCATCCAGCCGGGCAGCCAGAACACGGTCAGCACAAACGCGAATACCGTCCCGGCCGCTATCAGGTTGCCCAGCTGCTGGTACGGTGGTGACTGCGAAACATTAAGACAGAGAAAGCCCACCACTGTGGTCAGCGTGGTGATGGTCATGGGCTTGAAGTTATCAGCCAGCGACTGGCGTACCGCCTGCCGTGGTGTCAGGCCCTGATTCACCTGATGGCGATAAGCCGTCAGTAAATGGGCCGCATCCGCCAGCACAATGGCAATCAACGAAACCGGGATAAATGCCGTAATGGGGGTGACCGGCAGTTGCCCCCAGCCCGCCAGCCCCAGGGTCAGCAGATTGGTTAACAGCATCAGATAGAAAGTGGCGGCCACCAGCCAGCCACTGCGGAAGATCACCAGCAGTACCAGTAGCATGAGCCCCAATACCCAGGGCAGCTTTTCCCGAAACTCCGTCTCCGTGGCCTGGGTCAGGGCATGGGAGTAGGCCACCGTACCCGCCAGATGCACCTGGAATTCTGCGTTATTCTGATTTAATGCCTGCTGCAGTTCCCGGGCCCAGGCCATTACGGTTTGTACCTGCTCGCGGTCGGCCCGTTCAATGTCCAGGGTGGCCGCCACGGCGGTAACGTCAAGGTCCGGTCCCAGCAGGCCACCCACCAGTCGGGGTTCCCCCGCGCTGTAACGTTCCAGCTCCGCCAGGGCCGGGTCGCTGATGGGCCCACCCTCATACAATGGCCGGGTTTCCAGAGTGTCGTCCAGCGACCGGGTGCGGTTGAAGTTGGTCAGGGATTCCACCCGGGTCACGTGGGGCTGCGACCACAGTGTTTGGGTCAACCGGTGAATGGGCGCCAGCAGCTGCCGCCGGAATACCGAGCCGCGGTTGGATTCAAACACAAAAATAATGGAGTTATTGGCGGTGAACTCAGCTTCCAGGGCCTGTACCTGTTGATAGGCCTGGCTCTTGGCATCGAAAAATACCCTGGGATCACCATTCACTTTGAGCCGGCTGATGCCGCCGTAGGCGAAGGCCAGTATCAGCGCGCTGATCACCAGCAACCAGAGCCAGCGGCCACCGGTCCCCGTGGGCAGATAAACCCGGTTCACAGCCGCGCCACTTCAAGATACAACGGCAGACCGGCGTTCAGTTGGGCCCGACAATCCGGCCCATGGCTCACCAGGAAGTGCTGGCTGCCCATGCGCCGGCGCACAAAGCCTTTGAGAGCCGGCTCCAATGGGTCCCCCTGACTCAGGGCCAACACCATGGTGGCTTCACCGCGCTGGCGCAGTTCGCGGCGGGCGGCTTGCAGCAGACTGTTCAGGATCGCCGGTTCCTCATCACGCACCAGCACCGAATGCAGATTGACATACTCCGCCACCTGGCCCCTGGCGGGCAACGGAAATCCGCCGGCCACTGAGCACCAGAGGTTATAGAGTGGTCGCAGCCAGTGCATCCAGCGGGGGTAGTCCACCACCTTGGTCTGCTTAAAGGCTTTCTGTTTCCACAGGCCGCAGATTCCGATCACCTGACCCCTTTCGCGCACCAGGAAAAAATCCTTCAGTCGAATGTCGCGGTAATAGGGGTCATCACTGCCCACACGGTCAAAGTGGTACAGTGGATAAAACTGACGCTTGGGCGCCTGCTGGTCGAAGAAAGCCTGCATGGCCGGCACATCGTTGGGCCGGGCCTGGCTCACCCCATACTGGGGCCGGGAACTGAAATCGTAAGCGGTGGCGATCAGATAGGTGTTAAGCCGGCCGTAGGGATAATAGTGGGGCATACCACCGCGGCCGCTGGCCACGGTTCCCAGCGAGGCGGCATTCTCATCCAGGATTACGGTCTGGGAAAATTCATCATCGGGTTGAAACTGGCGGCTGTGGCGGAACAATTTCAGTAACAGACGTGAACCCCGATAGTGGTTGCTGATACGCAGGTCGTTGGCATAGCCGATGCGGCGGGGCCGGCCGTTGATGAAAACCTCACGAAAGCTGAGGCTGGAAACGCCGTCCAGGGCACCGGTTTCGCGACTCTCCGCCACCACTACATAAGACTGTTGGCCCACCACGGCGCTGCCGTGAAAGAAATCCGGGTGGCGCTCGAAGTTGAGGGTCACCAGACCCTGCTGGGGTGTACTGTCCAGTAGCGCCAGTAATGCCTGATTATCAGCCTCCGTGGCCAGACGAATATGGTGACCGGAACTCATTGGCTGATTTCCGGCATCAATGCCGGAGATTTTTCCTGCCGGGTGGTAGCCGCGCGGAGACACGCAGCCAGCTCGGGTTGAAGGTCGGTATTCCACAACACCAGCGGCTCGATCTTGACGTTACCCTCCGCCATGCCCCGGCGCTGGCAGCGATAGCGGTAGATCTCACTGGCCCGGGGGGTTACCAGCACCCGGGCAGGAGCCAGTTGTTTTAACTCCCGGGCCAACTGGTAATGAAACTGCTGGGACAGGATTTGTTCCAGTATGCGATCCAGTTGCGGGTTGCAGCTCCCAGGCAGGCAAAATTCGGTTATTGGCAAGGTCCTGAAACTCGTAAAAGTGACTCTGGGCCGCCAGAGGGAAACTGCCCTCCAGGGGAATGGTGACCGCGCCCTCGGTGGCCCATAGACCTTTGCCCTCCACTTGGGCGTGGGCAAAGCGGCGGCCCAGACGTTGGGCCCAGCTGGCGCTGCTGGCGGTGTCCCAGCAGCTGATCAGGGTCAGGTCCGGCCACAGCGCCTGCAGAAAAGCGGGATCATCCACCGAGCCCCCCTGGCGCAGCAGGGCGGCCCGTTGCGGCGCCCGGGGGCAGGGAGTGTCCCCCAGGGCCCCGGCTCGCTGCAGCCAGGCGCCCTGTTCCAGCACCCGGGCCAGTGCCTGTTGGTGCGCCTGTAACACCTGTAACAGGGACAGGGCGAAGGTGGGGCTCCAGACTGACAGCAAACTCAGGTCCTGGCGCGCCACCAACCAGGCCACCGAGGCAAAAAAAGTGTCGTCCGAAGTGGCCGCCCGGGCCACTGTATCCGGCACCGCCATATACTGAGCGGCGATCCAGCGCTCCCACCAGGGCAACACTCGCAAATCGTCATTGACATTATCGTCCACGGTGGCTCTTAACTGCTCAGGAATCCAGGAGACTGACCAGTAGTGAAAGCCCCGGCGAATACCCGGATAACGTTGATACAGATCGCCAATCCACACCATCAGGGCGCGATTGATTTCCTGCAGGAACTGGCGGGTGTAGGGAATCCACTTGACCGCCGAGGTGGAGCCGCTGGTGGGCTGGTGACGGACGATAGGGCTGCTGCTCAGCTTGCCCGGCTGATCCTGCAATTGCCGCTCAATCCAGGGCTCCCAACTCAGATAATCAGTGACGGGCACCCGCTCGGCAAACGCCTGCCAGTCCATGTCCGGTCGCAGGTTGCCGGCCTGATGGGCCGGCGCCGGCGCGGCGGTACTCAGGATCTGCGCCAGGCGCTGCTCCTGCAGGTGGCGGCAGTGATGGCTGTCGCGGATAAACTGGCGCTTTTGCCGATACGCCCAGAGTCCGGTGGCGCCATGGGCGATTCGATTCAACAGGGTCATGGAGGGCTCTATGAGGTTTGCAGGCTTTCTTTACGGGAGCGCTGCCTTCCACCCAGTTTTTCCCGTGAGATTTTTTGAATGAATTTCCACAGTACCGGAACTTCCAAGACACTGACACAAGGTAACTCGGTGCCCCGGCGCCAGTCCGGATTACGTTCCTCGAAAAAGCGAATCTTGGGCTGACTTTTGCGCAGATCCTCTCCGATCTCCGCCACGTGTCCCTGCAGGTTCTGGTAACCATCGCCAAAGTCCAGGATCCGTCGCTGGGGATCGTAGTGATCCGGGTATAATTGCGTACAGTACGCATCCACCACTTTGGCCAGCTCTGGATCCTCCTTGTCGATGCGGGGGGTAATAATTGATAAAGTTATTGGCCATCAGCATATAGGTCTTGTAGCCCTTACTGATCAACAGCCAGAAAAAAGGAGTACGGGGGTTGGCCAGCTTCAGGCGCAGACAGAACAGTCCCCAGGTCAGCTGCCAGCGGCGGGAACCCCAGTATTCCCGTTCCAGGATAGTGTCGCCGCTGAACAAGCCCAGCACCTTGCGCCCCTGGTATTCGAGATCCAGCAGGGCGATGGTACTGAAGCCGACGATACGTCCGGTGTCCGGCGCCCGCATTAACAGCACGTATTGCTTTTTGCTGATGTCCTTGAAGAAGTTCTCAAGATGGGCGTTGTTGTAATATTTCAGGAACACCTGATGCATCTCGAACACCTCGAGTGCGGTCAGGTTGGCTACTTTTTAAACGCTGGATTTGGGTTCGGTGGCTGGCATCACGGTTCACTTCTTATGGTTGTTGTGGCGATGTGATTTTGAATTAACCAAGCGTGTTGCATCAGTTGCGGGAATTCTCGCACGTTACCTTAGCCACCGATTGTATTCGACGGACGCCAGGTTCATTTAAGTGGCCTTTTGTGAACATTGTTGTATTTGGGTTTAAATTTGCCAAAATGACAGCAAAGTCACAGCGGGCCCGGCCATGGGCTCCCCCGACCGGGATTGATAGCATGATAAATTGGAAACTTGGCAACCGCTTCAAAAACCAGTTGCCCTCCGTCGAAGAAGCCCTGCCCGGGCGTACCGAGCCCCTGGCAGTAAGTGGGCCCCATACGGTGTTGGGCACCGAGTTGAAAGGCCCATATCCGCCGGATACCGAAGTGGCCTATTTTGGAATGGGTTGTTTCTGGGGCGCTGAAAAGCTGTTCTGGAACAGCCCTGGGGTGTATACCACCGCAGTGGGGTACGGTGCGGGTATCACCCCCAACCCCACTTATGAGGAAGTCTGTTCCGGTCGTACCGGTCACAATGAAGTGGTGCGGGTGGTGTACTGGTCGCAGCAGGTGAGCTATGCACAGTTATTGAAATTGTTTTTCGAGAACCACAACCCCTGCGAAGGCATGCGCCAGGGCAACGATGTGGGTACCCAGTACCGGTCTGGCATTTATCCGGTCAGCGCCGAGCAGGAGACCTTGGCACTGCGGGCCAAAGCCACCTACGACGCAGCGCTGCAGGCCGCTGGTGCGCCGGTTACCACCACCGAAGTGGTGGCGGATGCTCCGTTTTACTTTGCTGAGTCCTATCATCAGCAGTATCTGGCGAAAAATCCCCTGGGTTATTGCCCCAATCACAGCTGTGACGCCACCGGCTTGCCCCCTATGCCTGCCGACCCGTTGTTGTCACCGGACTGACACCCAACTGTTATAAATTTGCGGTTTTGGTACTGACAGGAGTTGCTGGCCGTTGACACTGATTCGCTCAGACCGGGTTTTAAAGGGGTTGCCAGAGCTGTATCAAATGGATCGCTGGCTGGAGCAGGTGGATCTGCCAGCCCGGGTCCACACTTTGGCGGCGGTGGAGTTTGGCGACGAAGGTCTGCCCCTGTATTGCTTCGAAATGGGGACCCGCGACCCCACCGCTCCGGCGGTCATCTTTACCGGTGGCGTCCACGGGGTGGAGCGAATTGGCACCCAGGTGGTGCTGTCGTTTATGAATACGCTGCTGCAGCGCATGAGTTGGGATGATAGCCTCAACCAGCAGCTACAGCAATTGCGCCTGGTGTTCGTACCCCTGGTTAACCCCTTGGGCATGTTAAAACGCACCCGCAGTAACGGTTCCGGGGTGGATCTGATGCGTAACGCGCCTATTGACGCCACCGGTAAGGTGCCCTTTCTACTGGGTGGCCAGCGTTTCAGCAAACACCTGCCCTGGTATCGCGGACGCAAGGGCGATGCCATGGAGACCGAGGCGGCGGCAGTGGTGGAACTGGTGACGGAGATTGTGCAGGAAGCGGCGTTTGTTATTTCCCTGGATTGCCATTCGGGCTTCGGTCATCAGGACCAGGTGTGGTTTCCCTACGCCTATACCGCCGACCCCTTCGATGATATCGGTGAAATGTTTGCCTTGCGGCTGCTGTTCCGCCGCACCCATCCCACCTTCAGTTTCTATCGGATCGAACCGCAATCCCGGAATTACACCACCCATGGTGACCTGTGGGATTATATCTACCGCCAGACCCTGCACCAGCGGCGGGGCACTTATTTGCCACTGACGCTGGAGATGGGATCCTGGCTCTGGGTGAAGAAAAACCCCATGCAGATGTTCAACGCATTAGGGGTGTTCAACCCTCTGCTGCCCCACCGTCATGAACGGGTGCTGCGCCGGCACCAGTGTTTAATGGAGTTTCTGATGCGGGCAGTGGCCAGCTTTAAAAACTGGCTGCCCCGTCCTCTCGAGCGGCGGGAGTGGATGCATCAGGCCATTGAGTATTGGTATTAGTACCGGCCTGTCGGTGGTGGTCCGCCACACTGGCCGCCACTTCCCCCTGGACCTGGGCCACGAAGTGCTCCAGTGCTGTGGGTTCCAGGCTGCGCAACGGCAGAAACTGCACCCGGGCCTGGATTTTCCGGTGCCTTAATACGCGCCAGAGATGGTGGGTAAATTCGTCATCATCAATAAAGGCCACGGGATTGTCCCCGCTGGCCGGCACGCAATAATGAATAGCAATGGGGCACATCTGGACCGCGGTATGTTGCCCCGCCTGAAACAGGCGTTTGTGGAAGCGACCCACGCTGCTGCCGTCACTGGTGGTGCCCTCGGGGAAGAACAGTACTGAGCGCCCCTCATCCAGATAATCGGCGATGGCTTTGGCCACCCGCCCGGCGTCCCCGGACCCCCGTTGGATAAACAGGGTGCCCGTGCCCTCCGCCAGTTTTCCGATCAGGGGCCAGCCCCGGACTTCGGCCTTGGACAGAAAGTTCAACTGGGTCAGGCCGCCGATCAGGGGGATGTCCACCCAGGAGATATGATTGCTGACGTAAAGCAGGCCCCGGCCGGGTTCCGGTTGGGGCACCTCACCATGAACCTCCACATCAATTCCCAGCAGCTGTACGATTCCACCCAACCACCACTGCTTGGTGCGTTTCACCAGAGAGCTTTTGTTATTCCACAGGGCTCCGGTGAGGACCAGCAAAACAATGCCCGCCAGGACATGCAGAAACAGGCGGGCAGCGGCAATGCTTTGTCGCAGCAGCATCATGCGGCAACCGGCTCCTTGAGAAAGTGCCGGGCGTAGCGGTTGGCCACGTTATTGACGTCCAGCAGAACAAACAGGTCCGCCACGTTAAAATCCGGATCCCAGCAGGCGTCACCGCAAATCTGCGCGCCCATACGGGTGTAAGCCTTGAGCAACGGAGGGAAACTGGGTTTCAGATCCGTGTGTTTGTCCGCCCCGGGAAAGGGCACTTTGGGAAATACCCGGTATTCCTCGTCCGCCATGAATTTTTCCCGGATAACCGGCATCAAAGCGGCCAGCATGGCGCCGCCATCGTCCAGGGAAACGCTGGCACAGCCGAACAGGTAGCGGTAGTCGTTTTCCTGCATGAATCTGGCAAGAAATGCCCACAATACCGCAATGGTGGCGCCGTTGCGGTGCCGGGGATGAATACAGGTGCGGCCAATTTCCAGAAACCGTCCAGGGCGCTTGATAATGTTGTTGATTTCAAATTCATGGCTGGAGTAATAGTGACCCACTTTCGCCGCCTGCTCACAGGTCAATACCCGGGTATAGCCGATGATATCGCCGCTGGCGGCATCCCGCACCACCAAGTGAAGACAGTGATCGTCCAGATCATCCACGTCCACCGGTTGGCCATTCCAAACCATGTTGACCGGTAATTCCACTTTGTATTCAGCGCAGAATACCTGATAGCGCATTTGCTGCACCTGGCGGATTTCCTGCTCGGAATGGATAAACTCCGCGAAGATGCGCGGACTGGCTTTGCCATTACTAACAGCGGCAGGGCGTTGGGTTCGAAGCATCGTGGCCTCCAGGAAATGTGAAACCTCGATGTTGAATCTATGCCATGACTGTTTCTTATAGGTGACGAAATGATGAATAAATTAAGTCAGGGCTGTGCCCGCTGGGCCGGGGGTTCAGCACCGGCGGTACCCTATTGTTTAGCCGTGCCTGCCCAGCATATCCCGTTTCAATGACTTCTGCGCCGGTTTATCGGAGAGCCAGATACCGAACAATGCCTGTTTGAAGGCCAACTCGCATTCCACCAGCATGTACTCGGCGCCGTTTTTCATTATATGAATACCTTTTCCCGGTTCATAAATGAACGCAAAGATGTCCCCTTCCTTGATGGCCTCGTCAAAGGCCGCCAGAAAAGCTTTGATATTCACATCCAGCGCATCCACATTACCGCCGGTGGAGTTTTCGAAGCCCTCCATGGTGGCGTTCACCATTTTCTCACTGGTAATCATGCCGGACACAATATGCAGGCGGATGGCCATGGGCTCGTCGGCGCTAAGAATGGTGTCCGGATCGGCGCTGGGTTGCAGCAGATACAGCCCGCCCACGTACAGATCCATAAACCATTTTTCCCGTATGCCTGCACCATTGAGGTGCAGAGTGGCGCCATCGCTGGTGGTGAGGGTCTCCGGCATGGTGATGCCGCCCAGTTCGAGGGCATGGACAGTGGCACTGAGCCACAATCCAAGTAGCAGGGTGCTTACAAACTTCATTCAGGTAACTCCTTAACAGGTCCATTCGTTCGGGCGCGAAGCACGCCGGAAGGCGTTGCCGCTGCAAGCGGGTGAAGCGGCCGCGGCCGTAGTGTAACTTATCCCGGCCGGAGACTGGCGGACTCCGGTCCCATTGCCATATCATTGAGGGGTCAGTAAGGGCCCCGGTATTCAGAAGTTTCCTAGACTCTCGGCCGCGCTTCCCCAGACCCATGCAGAACCGGGTTCAGCCAGCCAGGGTCTTTAGGGTCGCCGCTAAGCCCATGTTTAAAAAAGGGAAAACCAGGGTCGCCCGGTTGGGATATTGGCACTGGGGACCGGGTTTGGCGGCCCATCCGCTATTGACCTGCCTGCCATAAAACGGCAAGATACATCGCGCTCTGGACGAGGGCGGTCGACGTTCGACACTGTTCCAACATTCACGAAGATCGCAGGGTATTGCGGCCTGATCCTGAACAATACGGGTCTTGAGTGATACCTTAAATCCACATTTCATTATCTAAGCCGAGGGTTCCATGAAGGTTCTTGTTGCTGTCAAACGAGTAGTTGACTACAACGTTAAGGTCCGCGTTGCTGCTGATAACAGCGGTGTCGACCTGAATAACGTCAAGATGGCCATGAACCCCTTCTGTGAAATCGCTGTTGAAGAAGCTGTGCGTTTGAAGGAGAAGGGGGTTGCCACCGAAATCGTAGCGGTGGCGGTAGGTCCTAAGCAGGCCCAGGAGCAGATTCGTACCGCACTGGCACTGGGTGCTGACCGCGGTATCCTGGTGGAGGCGGAAGATGTGCAGCCACTGGGGGTTGCCAAACTGCTGAAAGCCATCGTTGATGAAGAAAAGCCTGACCTGGTGATTCTGGGCAAACAGGCCATCGACGGTGACAACAATCAGACCGGCCAGATGCTGGCGGCGCTGGCGGGCATGGGGCAGGGCACCTTTGCTTCAGAGGTGAACGTGGCCGAGGGCAGCGTGAAGGTCACCCGTGAGATTGATGGCGGCCTGCAGACCGTTGAGTTGAAACTGCCGGCGGTGGTTACCACGGACCTGCGCCTGAACGAACCCCGCTATGCCTCTCTGCCGAACATCATGAAGGCCAAAAAGAAACCCCTGGATACCAAGGCTCCCGGCGATTTCGGTGTTGATGTATCTCCGCTGGTGAAAACCGTCAAGGTTGAGCCCCCCGCCGAGCGTCAGGCTGGCGTGAAAGTGGCTGATGTGGCGGAGCTGGTTGACAAGTTGAAGAACGAAGCGAAGGTGATCTAATGAGCGTATTAGTCTATGCAGAACACGACAATGCAAGCCTGAAGGGCGTTACCCTGAACACTGTGGCGGCCGCTCAGCAGATCGGTGGCGATATCACTGTGTTGGTGGCCGGCAGCGGCTGCAGCGCGGTAGCGGAAGAAGCCGCCAAGATCGATGGCGTCGCCAAAGTCCTGTTGGCTGACAACGCCGCCTACGAACATCAACTGGCGGAAAACGTGGCTGACCTGGTGGCTGAGGTCGGCAAAGGCTACAAGTACATTCTGGCGGCAGCCACCACCACCGGCAAGAATTTCCTGCCCCGGGTGGCGGCGCTGTTGGACGTACAGATGATCTCTGAGATTTCCGCAGTGGTGGATGCCAACACCTTCCTGCGTCCTATCTATGCCGGTAACGCCATTGCCACCGTGCAAAGCGATCAGGAAACCAACGTGATCACCGTGCGCGGCACGTCCTTTGATCCGGTGGCGGCCGAGGGTGGCTCCGCCTCGGTGGAGAATCTGGATCTGGCCAAGGACGCTGGCGTGTCCTCTTTCGTGGGTGAGGAGCTGGCCAAGAGCGATCGTCCGGATCTGACCGCGGCCGATGTGGTGATTTCCGGTGGCCGCGGCATGCAGAACGGCGACAACTTCGAGATGCTGTATAAGGTGGCCGACAAGCTGGGCGCCGCAGTGGGCGCTTCCCGCGCCGCGGTGGATGCCGGCTTCGTGCCCAACGATATGCAGGTGGGCCAGACCGGTAAAATCGTGGCGCCTCAGCTTTATGTCGCTGTGGGTATTTCCGGAGCCATTCAACACCTGGCCGGTATGAAGGACAGTAAGGTGATTGTCGCCATTAATAAGGACGAGGAAGCCCCGATTTTCCAGGTGGCGGACTATGGGCTGGTGGCGGATCTGTTCGAGGCCGTGCCGGAGCTGGAAAGCAAGCTCTGATCGCTCTCTCTATAGCCATTTGCTCCGCAAAAAGCCCGGCTATCACGCCGGGCTTTTTTTTGGCAATATGTTCCAGCTGAAAATACAAACAAAAAAGAAGGGTAGTAATGAAAAAACGATTTAGTTTTGGAGTGCTGTTGGGAGTTTTATTAGCGACTTCTGCCTACGGGGCTGAGCGCGGGTTTTCCAATTCCGGTCTGATTTATTTTGGCGGTAGTCTGGGCCAGTCCAGCTATGACGAACTGGATGACCTGGCGGTGGAGGGCGACGCGGTCACCGATGTGTCCGTCAGCAAGGATGCTATCGGCGTCGAGTTGTTTGCCGGCCTGAGCCTGCTGGAGGTATTGGCGTTGGAGATGGCGATCATTGATCTCGGTGATTTTCGGATCAAAGAGGAATACGTTAATGGCGCTGATCGGTTGGATAGCAAACTCACTGGCCAGACCCGAGCTGCCGGAGGGCTTATCAAACTTGCCCTGCCGGTCAATGCGGATGTGGATGTTTACGCCCGCCTTGGTGCCATGTATTGGAAAACAGAGGTTGATATCAGCTCCAAATCCTACAGCAGCGGTGTGTACCAGGGGTTGGTCTCGGATTCCATCGATGCAGACGGCGTGGCGCCGTTCGTTTCCTTGGGCACTGAATATCGGGTCAATGCCAACTACGCGCTCACCCTGGAATACAAGTATCTGGATGCTGAGATCGATGATGACGGAGTGACCTCGGACCAGCCGGTTTCAGGCATTTATGCTGGCTTCAAATATTATCTTGGGGGGACTAAATTGTCCCGATCATACGAAAAGCGGCGCCGAATCACCGCTTGTGATGAAGAGTTTCGGGATGTATCGGGCCTGATCTGCGACGAAGCGGACTGACGCTGAACATGATGGATATACGTTGGCAAGACTAAAAAAGGGGCGTTAAGCCCCTTTTTTAGTTAACGCCGAGTCGACTGACTGATTAACTCTGCGACTCGTGCTCCTTAATCATGCGGTATAGTTCGTCTTTTAATTTCAGCCGTTCTTTCTTACGGACTTCAAGATAGTCGTCGCTGGTATTTTCCGCGCCGGTTTCAATCCGGTGCACCTCGTGGTCTTTATTATGGTACTGATCGAACAGTCTGGCGAAATGACTGTTATTCATCTTTAGATCATGAATGGTGTCCCGGCTTTCGGGAAATTCATGCAACAAATCGTGCTTTTCCAGACTCATTTAATTTCCTTTCGATAATTGTGGTTAAAAGCCCTTAATTTAATACCAGCATAGCGTAAACCCAGGGCTTCGATTTGACGCATATCAAGGTCGCTGATTTTGGTGCAAATTGTCAAAGCCAGCGGGTAATTTGGTCATTTCCCCGGAGCCCTGAACTTGGGTAGACTCGAACAATGTCAATCCGATTACAATAATCAAATGGATCTGAAACCCGTCTCCAGCTCGTTGCTACGGGACCTCACCGGGCATTTGCAGCCCCTGTCCCGGCGCCGTTTTGTGGCCAACAGCATGCGCTTGCTGCTGCTGGCTGGCAGCGGGCCCCTGCTGGCGGCCTGCTCCGGGCCGTCCCGCCCCCCGATTCAATCCATGCAGTATCTTGATGCCGGCCAGGCTGAGTTGTTTCAGCGCCTCAGTGAAGTGTTATTGCCCACCGAGGGCACCGCTCTCACGTCTCGCACAGAGGTGCCGGTGGTTGCCAATGTGGATACTCTGTACGGCTATTTGCCCCCTCAGACCCAGGCGGATCTGAGTACCGCCATGGACTTGTTTGAGCACGCAGGCCTGGTACTGGGCCTGCATTTTTCCCGTTTTACCCGCATGACCGATAGCGCCGCCCATTCCTATATTGAACAATGGCAACAGGGCCATTCCCTGCAACAGGGGATAATCATGGTGTTAAAGAAACTGGTGTATGCCTCCTACTGGCGGGACGAACAGACCTGGGGGCCGCTGCAATTCCCGGGGCCGGTATCCGAGCGCTGGGGGCTGACATCACTGGGGGAGACCCCGCTGCCCGGCAATGAACCCATTGGGGGTAAAGCGTAATGATGTTGAAGGTGACCACCGCCGCGGATTTACAAACCGAACGTTTGGAACTGGAAGCGGACGCCGTGGTGGTGGGCTCCGGCGCCGGGGGTGCGGTAATGGCCTACGAACTGGCCGCCGCCGGTAAACGGGTGGTGGTGCTGGAGGCGGGGCCCTATGTCCCCTCCAGCCGCTTCAACGAAAAATTCCCGGATATGCTGGAACTGCTGTACGAAGAGCATGGCAACCAGGCCAATAAGGCCGGCGACCTGCTGGTGCTGCAGGGGCGCTGTCTGGGTGGGTCCACGGTGGTGAATGGCTGTGTGGCATTCCGGGTGCCGGACTTTATTCTGGAAAAGTGGGGCCGGGAGTTCGGCCTGACCAATCTCACGCCGGAATCCCTGGCGCCGTACTTTGACAAGGTGGAGCGCAATCTCAGTATTCACACCAACCAGCCCCATGAGATCAATCGCAATAGTCAGAAGCTGCAGGCAGGGGCGGAAACACTCGGCTGGTCGGTAAAACCGCTAAACCGCAATATTCGCGACTGCGCGCTCACCGGGCATTGTCTTTCCGGCTGTAAAACCGATCGCAAACAATCCATGCTGGTGACTTATCTGCCCTGGGCCAGTCATTACGGGGCGAAGATCTACAGTGATACCCGGGTAACCCGTATCCTGGCAGAGCAGGAGCATGGCCAGGTGAATGCGCAGGCAAATCGGTACGGAAAGGTGCAGGGGGTCGAGGCGGAAACCATTGATCCGCTCACCGGGCGTAAGGTGGCGGACGTGCGGGTCAAAGCCCCCCTGGTGGTGGCGGCGGCGGGAGCGGTGCAGACGCCCCTTCTGTTTTTGCACAGTCAACTGGGCAACGCCAGCGGTCAGGTGGGTCGGAATTTTGCCTGCCACCCTTCCACCATGATCGTGGCGGAGTTTGCGGAGGAGATATTCACCTGGCAGGGGGCCATGCTGGGGGTGTATGTGGACGAGTTTGAACACCCGGATAAAGGCGGTTTCGTACTGGAGGGCGGCGGTGCCGGCCCGGTGGAACTGGGCATGGCAACGGAACCTGGCACCGGTGCGGCCTACCTGGATTTTATGTCCCGGGCCAAACACTATGCGTCCTGCGTGTCCTTGATCCACGATCACAATGTGGGCCGGGTCAGTCTGGTGGACGGCCAAAAACGCATTGAATACGCCATCGATGAGCGGGATTTCCCGGCCATTAAAGCGGCCTTCAAAGCCGCCGCCCGCATATATTTTGCCGCCGGAGCGGAGCGGGTGTTTTTGCCCACGGGGGATAAATGGGTGATCGAATCTGTGGAGCAGATTGATGCGGTGGTGGACCCCATCGAGAATCATCCCTTTGCTCTGCGCATGGTGTCCTACCATCCCCAGGGCACCATGCGTATGGGGTCGGATCCAGCCCGGAGCGTGGTTAATCCGTACGGTGAGAGTCACCAGGTCAAGGGCTTGTTTGTCAGTGATGCCAGCCTGTTCCCCACGTCCATCATCGTCAATCCCCAGGAAAGCGTGTATGCGCTGTCCCACTACATTGCCGAGCATATTCTGGCCCGGGCAGAGCATTACTTTGCCTGATTCCTGGTGATTCGAAGCCCCTAATCCAGCCCGTAATCCCGAATCGTAAAGCCCCGAAGCCCATAGCTTCGTACCCCTTTGCGCCAAACCCCGTGGTTCCTAAACCCCATGGTTCCTGCCTCCGCTGCTCCCACCCCTATTGAAACGTCACCGCAGATGGGTTTCCATGGACTCAATGTATCCAGCGTAAGTCAGGGAGGCCCATGACCCAATTGATCGACAGTCACTGTCATCTGGATTTCCCGGCTCTGGATGCTGAGCGCGAAGAGATTCTGCAGCGCTGCAGCGAAGGTGGCATGGCCGCTATAGTGATTCCCGGTGTCAGCCGCAGCCAGTGGCCTAGGCTGCACCAGTTGGTGGCAAGCCACGCTCAGTACCAGCCTCGATTATTCGCTGCCTATGGGCTGCACCCGTACTTCACCGCCGAGCATCAACCGGGGCATGTGGAGGAACTGGATCAATGGCTGGACAACGATGCCATCGCCGTGGGTGAAATCGGGCTGGATGCCCAAGAGGATGATTCGGATCTGCCGCAGCAGATCGAGTTGTTTCGCCAGCAACTGTCAGTGGCCAGAAACCATCGCCTGCCGGTGATCGTCCACGCCCGCAAAACCCAGGACCTGGTTCTGAAGTATGTGCGCGAAAGCCACCTGGAAACCGGGGGTATTCTGCACGCCTTTTCCGGCAGCCTGCAACAGGCTGAGCGGGCCGTGGATATGGGGTTCAAGATTGGATTTGGCGGTGCCGCCAGCTATGAACGTGCGCACAAACTGCATCGGATTTTGCGGGCTCTGCCCAAGGAGGCCATCGTGTTTGAAACCGATG
>MDSW01141753.1_pt1 | contig 18223 bp, 11 predicted proteins | sample 811171 | NCBI WGS metagenome assembly MDSW01 (sample SAMN05326641, study PRJNA326480) | marine metagenome | isolation source: seawater | place: Atlantic Ocean: North West | collected 2012 | reverse complement strand
CGCGTTCGAAGGGCACAGGGGCGCGGTGTACTCGCTGGACTACAGCCACGGCGCGGGCACGGTGCTGGCGTCGGGGGGCGCGGACGAGACTGTCAAGGTTTGGGACGTCTCGCAGTCCGCGTCGGCTGAAGTCAACGGGGGCGAGGCGGGAGCCGCCGCCGGGGAGAGCAAGGCGGCGACCGCGGCGAGGAAACCGCCGATGACGAGCCTGAGGACTAAGTCGACGCCGGTGTTTAACGTGCAGTTCACGGGGCGTAACCTGCTGATGGCCATGGGGGCGCGAGCGCCGTCCGTCAGGTCTCAGGTGGCGTGAGAGCGATTACTCGATTTGATGAACAAAAAAGATTTCACCTAACACCTGCCGTTTCTGCACGGATCGACGCAATCACCATTCGGATCCAGCGTTTGGAGCTCCGCGTAGGTCAGCACCTTCTCGCACTCGAGCTTGGACCGTCGACGATGGATGCTGTTGGTCCACGTCTCCGTCGGGGCGATTCCGGGCGGCATGACGCAGTCGTAAGGTCCCTCGTCTTTCGGCCCCGGGGAAGTTTTGCTTTTATCGAGCTGCAGCCTGTCCCACTGCCGGCATCCGTACTCGTCGAAATCGTCCAGCAACAGGAAGCACTTCTGCCTCGCCACGTAATCGCCGAGCTCGTTTTGGAATATCTCGAGCGTGGACTGGCTCGTGTTGGTCACGCCGAGCCTGCAGGTGTACACGGAGCAGTCGAAGTTCTCAAACACGCACGGGTCCCTCGGACTCGGTTCAGGTAACTCGGTCTGGTTGTATCCCGGCGAGCCGAACGGTGTGCGGTTCGGTATGGGCCGCCAGTTACCGCCGCCGAGCCCGGCGCCGAACCAGGACGGGCCGATGATGTACCCTTGGGGACCCCAGTAGAACGGAGAGAAGATCCGCGACGACACGTTGGTCTCCTCAGGCGCTGTCGTCGGCCGGGTAGCGGGGACGACGGTGGCGGGAACGACTGCGGGTCTCCCGACCGTCCTCGTCGCGACGTCGACGCGCTGCCGTGGTGACGTCTGCGCACACGCGAGGGCGACGAGGAGTGCGAGTGCGGCGAATCTTAGGGCGATTGAGGGCGACATGTGCGCGCGCGAGTGTCGTGTGCGGGAACCCTCCTCTCGTGCGGAAACGCTTTTCAACCACCCTCGATGCACCTCGATCGATCAACAAATTTCGGCCAGCCAGCCAGCCCAAAAGTGACGAGGATATTGTTAGGCCTAATAATTGGCGGGTCGAGGCGCCAGTGTGTACCGCGCGAGAGGACCAATTTCCGGGTGAAGCGCGCTGCCGGCGAGCCGCGTGTTGCGCTAGGAGTAGGGGTCCGGTCGGAGAGGCGGTCGAGGCACCTCGTCTCGGGCGCACCATGGTGGGCATCTTGCGAACTCCCGCGCAAGATTCTGGTCGGAGTCCGTACCACGAGACTCCCGGGTCGACCAGAACTTACGACTGGAGGCGGATAGATCACACGGTGCGTGCGAGTTCCGGGCGTTTTCAACGTGTCGCGACTTTTACCGGCTGTCGCGTGGCGTTCGGGCGTTCGAACCGCGCTCAAGACGCGCGATCCGCGGCGCTCGCCAGCCAAATTCACCATAATTCTCTCGCCAGATTAGATTCCAGCCCAATCGCGAGGCACTCCAGCTGACATCCCTCACCCGTCACCCCCTTGATTCGCAGGTCGTGGAGGATATCTTGAACCACGCCGAGGAAATCGCCGTCGCCGAGGGCGGCGCGGCGGATGAGGTCACCCTCCTCAGGCTGCTCAAGGTGGGTGCCGCGCTCCAATTCTCGACTCAAATCCAGCCCCGCGCGATAATATCCGCGCGTTCAAAAGTTTACAACCGAAGCCCCACCCGCTGACCCATCCGACCCCAACCCTTCCCCAATCACAGGCGTACGAGAGCGTCCTCCAGCAGCACGGTATCGAGCCCGAGGAGGACACCGACTACTACCGCTTCCTCCTCAAGCTCTCACTGGACCCAGATCCCAACTGGTGGGTCAAATACGAACGAGAGAAGCAACGGATGAGAACCACGGGTGGACCCGCGGAGACGTCGCACATCTCCCCAGTGCGACCCCGCCCGGCGCCCACGCCCGTGTGGAAGCCCGGCAGCGCACGCCCCGCGAGCGCGCGCCCCGGCACGGCGGGCGGCGGCGGCGGCAGCGCGCGCAGGCCCTCGGTGCAATTCAGAAGCGGAGGAGGCCCGGGTTCGGCTCGTCGATCCGCGCCCCCGTCGACGTTCGCGGGTGACTTCGCCGAGACTAGGCGACGGGTCATGGAGGAGTACCAGGCTGAGTACGCGGATGCGCCCGGGACGTATTACCGGGGATCTCCTCGGACTCACTACGGCGGGTCAGGGCACGCGTCGCCGGCGTATCCCGGCGCGGGTGGATACTCATACGGATCCATCAGTTCGCCCGGCTACGGGGGCTCGGGTTTGGTGTACGAGGACCCTGCGGAGAGCGGGTACGCCGATTTTAAGCTGATGGCTGCCGCGTTCAGGGTGTGGGTGCGCCACGCGTCCGCGCTCAGGGCGCTGCGCGTCGCCCGGGAAGCCGCCGTGGAGAATTGGATGATTGCGGTTTCATTTTGGGAGGCGCAGACGCTTCGCCGGTGCCTCGCGCGGTGGAGGGGTCGCAAGAACGTCATGCAGCTCCACGCGCTGAGGTTTTGGTACGGGGAGACTCTGCGCGGCAGGTTCCTGTACTGGCGCGAGCTCACCACGCGGCTCAAGATTGGCATGCACACCGCGGGCGCGACGCACCGGGCGCAGGTGACCAAGAAGTACTTTTACGCCTGGAAGGTCACGGCGTCCATGTCCAAGGAGGAGCAGCTCAAGTTCGCGCGCGCCATGGCCATCTGGGGGGGTAACGCCAAGCAGTACTACTTCGCCAAGTGGAAGTCCATCCTCGCGTCGATGAAGGAGCTCGGCGGTAACCTGGAAGGGCGGCGGCGCGACCGCGTTCGGTCGATGGCTTACGTCAGATGGCGCGCCGCGTATCACGAGAAGATCCACCGCCGTGAGCTGCTCGCGCGCGCCGCCGCTAAGTTTCGCTCCCGCGCCGTCTCCGCCGCGTTCGAGGGCTGGCGCTCCAACGTGGAAGAGATCATCGACACCAGGGAGAAGCTTCACGCCATCGCGAGTAGGTTCGCCAACCAGAAGCTCAGCGCCGCGTTCAACAAGTGGACCGCGGAGGTTGAGCAGGCGGCTTCCGACCGCGAGAAGATCCGCAAGGTGATGGCCATGATGGTCAACGGCGCCGCGGTTCGGTGCATGCGCGCGTGGAAGGAGTACGCCAAGGAGCAAGGGCGGCTCGCGGAGGTTTGCATGCAAGTGGCGAACCGGCTCATGTCGATGGCTGCCTACGGCGCCTTGATGCGGTGGAAGGAATTCACCGAAGAGTCAGTCCACATGAAGGAACTGCTGGCCAAGGTGGCGGCGAGGTTCGCCAACCGCACCAAGTCAGGGGCGTTCAACGCGTGGACGCACTTCACCATCGTCCGCCTGCGCGAGAAGGAGTGCTTCGACCGCATCTCCGACCTCCCCAGGCGCCGCAACATGCGGATGGGCTGGCAGCAGTGGCGGGGCGCGTACCACGACAGGCAGCAGCTCAGGAACGCCGTGCAGGCCATGCTCAAGTCCGGCCTCGTCAGGGCGCTTCGCACCTGGAGGGAGAACGTGGATGAGCTCCTGAACCAGCGCGACATGCTCATGAGGGTCGCGAAGAAGATGCAGAACCGCGCCATGGCGGGCGCCTTTGTCACGTGGGCGGAGGCGGTCGAAGAGACCAAGCACCAGATGGAGGTGGCCGCCAAGGCTTTCGCCCGGTTCCTTCACCGCGAGGTCGCCTCCGCGTTCGCGCGGTGGCGCGAGTTCATGGTCTTTGCCGCCGAGGCCAAGGCTCAGATTCAAAACGCGCTCATGTTCTTCACCAAGAAGTCCATGCTCGTCGGCTGGCAGCGCTGGAGGGAGATGATCGACGAGGTTCACGAGTACCGCACGATGCTCCAAAAGGCGGCCAACTACTTCATCGGCCGCGAGCGCGCCGCCGCGTTCTACACCTGGCGCGATAACACCCAGGAGCTCGTCGAACAGCGGTTTAAAATCGCCGGATTCGTCAAGAGACTCATGAACCAGTCCCTGAGCGCCGCGTGGGAGCGGTGGCAGAACTTCATCCTGGACCAGGAGGACATGCGGCAGATCGTCGAACGCGCGATGGCGTGGTGGATGAACAAGGAGAAGCGCGCGGCGTGGGCCAGGTGGTGGGAGCGCGTCGAGGAGGCGCGGGTCATGCGACGCGCCGTGCAGTTCTTCCTCAACCGCGAAATATACAAGGCTTTCCAGCGGTGGCAAGAGTACGTCATCAACAAGCAGGAACACGAGGAGATGGTGGCCAAGGCGATGTCCGCGTTCGTCAACCGGGCGCTGCGCATGGCCTACAACCGCTGGCTCGAGTTTTGCACGCAGCAGCAGGCTATCCGCCACGCCATGAACTTCTTCGTCAACGGCGCTCTCATCCGCTCGTTCCAGACGTGGCAGGTGCGAATCGTTGAGCTCGGCGAGGAGCGTCAGATGATCTGGAGAGCGGTTCGCTACTTTCAAAACTCCGCGCTTCGAGCCGCGTTCCTCGGCTGGAACGAGAACGTCCTCGAGATGCTCGAGACCAAGGCGAAGCTCACCAAGGCTATCCTCCGGTTCAAGAACAAGGCGCTCGCCGCGTCCTTCACTCACTGGTCCACGCTCGTCTCCGATCACAAGCACAACATGGCGGTCCTTCAAAACGCCGTCATCCGCCTATTGAACCGCCAGAAACGCGCGGCGCTGATGCGATGGTACGACCAGGTGCAGGAGATCAAGCGTATCCAGGACCTCTGCGACAGGATCCTTCGCAAGATCATCCTCCGCGAAGCCGCCGTCGCGCTCGATCGATGGAAAGATTACACCGCCGAGTCGCTCGAGATGAAGGAGAAGATGGCGGCGGTGATCGGCCGGCTTCGCAACCGGGCGATCGCCGGCTCCTTCGAGCGCTGGTGCACCATGGTCGAGGAGGCCAAGGACATGCGCGAGAAGCTCGAGAAGGCTGTCGTGCGTTTCGCCAAACGGAACATGGTATCCGCCTTTGAGCGCTGGTGCGCTATGGTCGAAGAGGCGCGGCACCACCGCGAGCTCATCTCCAAGATGCTGAAGAAAATGTCGCAGCGGGAGGTCCTCGGCGCATTCACCAAGTGGCAAGAGGTTGTCGACGAGGCCCACAACGCACGCGCCGCGGCTGCGAGGGCCATCGGGTTCTTCTTCACCTCCGCCACGCGAGGCGCTTTCATCGCGTTTCAGCGCAACGTCGTGTACGAAAAGACCATGCGTAAAGCGGCTCAGTTCTTCATCGGCGGATCCAAGGCTAAGTTTCTCAAGCAGTGGAAAGACAACGTGGACGATACGGTGTACGTTCGCGGGCTCATGGCCAAGGCTGCGATGGCGTTCGCGGGCAAGGCGAAGGATGCCGCGTGGCACGGGTGGAAAGCGGTGGTGGTCCGGCGCAGGAAAAACCGCGACTTCATCGCCAAAGCCCTCGTCTTTTACGCCTACTCCATCGAGGGTAAGACCTGGCGCAAGTGGGTGGAGGTGACCCAGGAAGCCAAGGAACTGAACCGTAAGCTCGCGAACGCCGTCGCGAAGATGCAGAACAGGGCGCTCGGGGGTTCGTTCAACCGATGGGTCGAATACGTGGACGAGGTTGTGGACATGAGGGAGAAGCTCAACCGCGCCGTTGCGAGATTTTCGATGCGAGCCGCCGCCGCCGCCTTCTCCACCTGGGTCCAGGTGAAGGACGTGGAGATGGAGCGCAGACGTATTCTCCTCGAGCACGTCGCCAAGAAGTTTAACCGCACCAAGGGTTTCATCTTCGACCAGTGGCGCAAGTGGGTGGACTTTGAGCTCAACATGAAGACGATTCTCGAAAAGGCGATGCGGCTGATGATGAACCGCACGATCGCCGCGGCGTGGGCTCGGTGGTTGGAGAAGATGGAGGAGTCGAGGATGATCCAGCGCGCCATGCGCAAGTTCATCTACGCAGCCCAAGGGCAAGCCTTCACCACGTGGGTCGAATACACCAACGAGGTGCAGCTCATGCGCAAAATCGCGCAGGCCATCGGCTACGCAAACGACGGCTTACTGCAGCGGTGCATGGACAAGTGGTGCGTTTTCGTGGACGCCGTCAAGGATGAGCGCAAGGCGTACAAGGCTGCCGTGCTCAAGTTCTTCGGAAGCATCAAGCAAACGTCGTTCAAGAAGTGGACCAAGTACACTTACACCATGCTCAGGGTGAAGCAGATCATGGGCAACGGCCTGAAGAGGTTCTGCAAGCAGGGCATGAGGGCGTGGCACGAGGAAGCCACCGTGTCGAAATTTTTGCGAACGCAGAGCGAGTTTCTCCAGGCGAACACCTCAGCGGGCGTGCGCAAGCGCGCGTTCGTCATCTGGCTCAAGATCATGAAGTGCGACCGCCACCGCAGGCTCAAGTCCCTTCGCGCGCACTTCAGGGAGTGGACCTTCCACCTGGGACTGCGCAAGGAGGACAAGAGGCGCGAGGAGAAGCTCGCAATCGTGTTGAAGAAGATGATGTTTGGCAACATGGCCAATGTTTTCGCCGGTTGGCGCCTCATCATCCTCCGCAACAAGCGATTCTTCCGCAAGCAGGCTGCCATCAAGCTCGCCATCGCCTCGGGCGACGCGCTCATCCGCTCCAAGAAGCGAGCGCTGTACCTCGCCGCCTGGCGCGCGTGGAAAGCCTCTGGCAAACAGATGGGCACCGTCCGCAACATGCTCTCCCGCGCGCTTCGCCGCGCGCAGGGCACCTACTTCGCCAGGTGGTGGTCCTACGTCGAACACCGCCGCGCCAAGCTGGAGAAGTTCTCCTCCGCCAAGGTGCTCCACCAGAGGCTCCTGTTGAGGTCGTCCTTCACGCAGTGGATCGACGCGCAAAACGCGGGCGCCGCCGAGATGGACGCCAAGCTCGCCAAAGCCATGCAGATGGCGTTCGGCAACTCCATCGCGTTCGTCGTCTCCAAATGGCGCGGGCTGGTGCAGGACGAGAAGCAGAAGAAGATGGCGATGCAACGTCTCGTGGGTTTACTCGCGGGGTGCCAGCTGGAGAACCTCGGGGTTCACGTCATCCACGGGTGGCGCGACGTGGTGCGGCAATCCCGGCTCGGCACCGCGCACCTGCGCAAGGCGGATAACCACCGCCAGTTCAAGATCATGGACTCGTGCTTCCTCGCCTGGAAGGTCATCGCCGCGCCGCTGACGCAGTTTGAGCACAACAGGCTCCTGGACCGCGGCATGGACGCGTGGGACAGGGACTTTGACGACAAGGGGGACTCCGCCGAGGTTCACGCGCAGGTGTTGGCCAGGCGCGTCCGCAGCATGTTCGACGGGCGTGATCCCGACGAGGACGACGACGACGGACACGTGGAGGAGATCAGGAAGAAGGCGCCGACGACGGGGATGCGCGGCGTGCTCTCGCGCGCCGCCGCCATCGCAGCATCCGGCGCGCCCAAGGGTGTCCAAGGCGGAGCAGTCGACCTCGGCTCGGACTCGGACGACGACGAGCCCTCGTCCTCGAAGGGCGTCGGCGGCCGCGCCACATCCGTCGTGCCGCAGAGTGCCATCGCGCCCAAGGCGAAGGGCGGCGGGTTCTGCGGGGAGTGCGGGGCGAGCTACGATCGGGCCGGGCAGAAGTTCTGCATGGAGTGCGGCGCCAAGGCTTGAAGAGCCCAGCGGCGCAAACGATACTACTACTAGACATTCGTAAATATTCAAGCTAACGTAATTATCTATGATCACCAGTCGTTCTCGAGGTCGTCAAAGTACCCAGCCTCCTCCATCTCGCTGTAGTACCTGCTCTCCACTTCGTACTCGTCCTCCCTGAAGTAGTCCGCCAGGAACGTGAGGTACAGCACCGGCGGGTAACAGGCGTAGTACGCGTAGTTGCACAAACCAAAGACGCAATACGCCCATCGGCTGACGCCGCCGCCGACGCATAAAGCGCAGACTGTCTCCACCGCGTACAACACGAACAGCGTCCCTGTGTACCCGTAGAAGCTGGGCCTCGCGGGCATCCAGTCGCGGTATCGCGTCTTCGGGAGCGCGGTGAGCACGCCGTAGACGAGCGCCGCGATGAACGCGCGGGTGGCCCAGTATCCCCACTTTGTCCAAAAGTACCCGCGCGAGTGCAACCCGGGTTCCTCCACGAAAACCTCCACGCCGAAGCCGAATATCAGCGCCGATTTGGCCAACAAGTCGATCCCGGCGATACCCACGGCGATGACGATCGTCTCCCGGAGCGCCGCCGCCGCGCCCACCGTGCGGCTGTGCCCGTGCGCGAGGTACAGGTACACAACCGCGGAGACCTCCAGTACGTCCATCCCGAATCGCGTGGCGAGCCAGAGCGCGTTCCACAGGCGCACGTGGTTCAAAGGCGAGGCCTGCCACATCTGCACCCCGCACCGCAGCAGGTTGAGGATGCAGACGAACCAGAGGTTGGTGTAGTAGGTGGCCATGACGTGGTTGCGCGTCGCCCTGAGCTTCGCGACGCTGGCTCGGAGGTGCGACGCGAGGAACATGACGAAGAGCACCGTGGGCAGCGCGACCAAGACGTCGAACCACACCTCGCGCGATGCGACCCCGGTCCCGCGATGCACCCCGACTCCCATGAACGCCTCGCACGTTCTCATGCCCTCCTCTCTAGCCTTACTCGCGGACGTCGGGAGGACGTAGCCGCACAAGGACCGTCGCCACCACCCGCCCGTCTCCCCCGCGGGCGAAAGATCCCCCAAATCTGACTCGACATTCGCTAGACCTAAACCGTCCGTCGCTCCCTCCCAGCCGGCATCCTCGAGGCCGTCCACGAGGGTGACCGCAAGGAACAGAAGCACGAAGGTCATCGACCCCCGCGGGGGCGCGAAGGACCGGCGGCTCATGCTCTCGCGCGACCGAAGGTGATGCTAGGGCTGGCTAACGAAAACGAATTCGGATTTTCGATGACGGATTCAAAATATATTTACACTTTCCTCCTCTCAGTTCACCTCCTTTCCGAAGCCGCGCTTGGCAGCCTTCTCCTCGATGAGCTTGGCCGCACGTGCGGCGTACACCTTGAGCCGTTCAGTGTCGATATCAGGCCGGTGGCCGTTACGGTCGTTGACGCAGAACGTGCCCACAGCCTGACCCCTGACCATGATCGGGGCGCCGGTGTAGTGAAAGTCTTTATCGGTCTCACCCAACATCGAGCCAAACAGTCTAGCCTGACCGTATTGCATCTTTCCGCCACCCTGCGGCATGTCGATGATATCGCTGTCCTTCGCGACCTGGTTCTCCATGGCGCCCATCATGCAGCCGAAGAAACTTCCGAGTTCCGGGTTGGCCCCCGACATGGCGAGCGCGCCCAACTCAGCTTGGTTGAGACGGGGCAACTCAGGCATGTCTCCCATGGTTCCCGAGGAAGATATCACGTCACCCTTGTTGATGACGTGCTGGCAGAAGGTCGCCTCCCTCGGCATCCAGATACCGCCGCAATCCATGGCTTCTCCATCCAAACCTATCCCTGGCCCGGCGAGAAGCGTCTCGCGTTCGCCATCGATCGCGGTGACACTGGTGTCGGTGCATTTAAACTCTTCCATCGCTTCCTTGGTGAGAGCCTTGAAATCCTCGTCGCCGATCAAATCATCGTTGTTTTTCGTATCGTAACCCAGATCATTGACAACCATGAGACGTTCGGCCTCGTTCGCCGGTACGGGCATTCGCTTCATGAGATCGCGGACGTTCTCCGCCTTGAAGTTGTCGTCGATGGCGTGTTCAATCTTCGGGTCGCTCTTGTCCTCCACCTTGACCTGCGACACGTCGACCGTGCCAGGCTCACCCAGCGCCGCCTCCACGCGCGTCTTGAGCAGCACCTCCATCATCTCCGTCAGCTTGCTCACCTGCTGCTGTAAGATCTCGCTCTGAATCTTGGCCTCCTCGCGGGTCTTTTGGTTCTCCTCGATGAGGGTGTCGATTCTTTTCTGCGATCGAGCCTCCGCCAGCTTAACGGCTTTAGTCACGTCGTCCACGGCGCTCACGATGAGCTGATCGTTCGCGCTCATGAAGTCCTTGACCATGGCCTTCTTCTCCGGGTCGCCCATGATCGCGTCCGCGCCCCCGAGCTCCTCGATCTTCTCCCTCAGTTGCTTACCCTGCTCGAACTCCTCCATGATTATATCGTGCGTCTCGATCGACGCGGCGGCCGCGATGATGGTCACCTGCCTGTGCATGCTGTCGCTGATGTCCTTGAACTTTTGGGAGTCTCGGCCGGACATGAGCATCTGGGTGATGAAGTACTGGTTCTTGAGCTTGTTGAGGAACGCGACGCCCTCCTCCATCTCGTAAGAGAGCGCGTCGCACGTCTCCTGCACCTTTGCGAGTAAACCTTTCTTGCCAGTCTCCAGCATGACGGTCTCGACGGACTTGACGTTGGTGGCGAACACCTGCGCGTCGCGCTTGAGCGCGTGCACGTTCGCCGCGGCGGTGGCCACGCCCGCGATGAGGACGGCGATGGGTGCGACCCAGGGAAGTTCTTTCGCGAACGCCAAGAGCGCGGAGCCGACGGCGGAAGATGCTCCGCCCATACCCCCTCTCGCGTCCGAGCTGACCGTCCCCGCGACGAGCGCGGTGGTGCCCGCGGCGATCGTCACGACGGCGGCGGTATCAACGCCACCGCCGATGCCGTCAGCGTCCTCCAGCTTGGATTCCTTCCCCTGCTTGCCCTTGGCATTCGTCTCGATCTTCTCCAGCGGGGCTACATCCGAATCTGATTTGGCATTTTTGGAAGCTCCGCAACCCATGGTTCACTTCACCCGGGTTGAGGGGGTGAGAGGATCGGACGGCTCTGGCCAATGAACCGATCGTGGGGGCGCGTCCTCGCACCCACGTGATCACCTCGGTCGGGGCGTCCGCCGAGTGTTGGGCCGGGAATGAATGAATGTTCGTAAATGTGTTTTCTGGATCGTATCTGGACTCGGTGCATAACGTTATTTGATCGCCCAACATCGTTGAAATCATTAACAAAACCCATACGAGGTTAACCATAAATATCTGATCAGATCATAACTGATCTGCTGTGAACGAGATTGGTCCCGAAGGTCCCGGAAAAAAGTCAACTCTGGAAATAGCCGTTTCTCGGAGATTCCGTCGAGAGTCGTTATCCTGAGCGACATTGCGTGCCGCGCGTCGAGGCGACGACGGAGGTTGAGCGTCGACAGCGCCGAGCTCAACCTTACCGCGAGGTGGACGTCGCGTGACTCGCGCGGCGTCTCGGGACGAAGCGGCCGCCGCGCGACGCCAGATTAGATTATTGATTCCGGGAGGGGCGAGGAAGGTGCCTTCGACGCGACGCGACGGCGGTGGAGACCTGACCGGAGTGTATCGCGCTCACATCATGGACGACCGCGAGCGCACGCGTCGCCAGCTGGCGTTGGAGACTAAGCGCCGGCAGAAACTCTTCGAGGAAAAGGCCAAGCGGCGCCAGATGGAGGAGGAGAAGCTGGTGCGTCTCGCTCGCTCCCCCGACAGATTTAGATTCTTCGGTCAACGCTCATTCCTCCCGTTCCCCCGTCCAACACGTCCTACTCTGACCACAGTTCCCCTCCCCGCATCGTTCACGACAGGCTGAGAACAAGCTGAAGGCACGCAGGGCTCAGCGCAACCGAGCCGCCGCCCTGATTCGCACACCCACGGACCCTTCGCCCTCATCCGCCCCGAACGCCAACCGCAAGATCTTACGCAAAGGCACGGGCACGGCGGGCGCGTTCGGCTCCAAGGGCCTACCCTCCAAGTCACCCGCGTCCGCGTCCAAGGCGGCGGCGAGCGGCGGCGGCATGAGCGCGAAGAAGGCGACGCCGCCGAGCCATCTCCGCCCGTTCACGACGTCCGGGGGGCATCATCGCGGAAGGGGAGACGGCGACGGCGCGGGGCGCCATCTCATGAACTTCATCCGCGACCGCCGCGACGCGGTGCGCAGGGCGAACGAGGACCTACGGAACAGGGACGGCGGCATGGACGACGAGGACTCATTCGCGTCGTCCGCCAAGTCCACGCAGCCGTGGCACGAGCTCAAGGCGAACGCCGCCGCGGATCTCGGCGCCATCTTGGGAGAGCTCGCGCCCCCCGCGGATCTGCTCGATCCGCCCGAGGAACCCACGGAGGAATGGGTCAAAGACCGCCGGCGCGTGGTCGACAGCGCGAGGGCCGGGACGTCGAGGGGTCACGAGACCTCCGTCGCGGCGATGGATGACGTGGACAGCGCGAGGATCGTGGAGAAGTGCGGGAACGAGCCGAGGAACAAGCTGACCTCGTTCTCGCCGGGTGAAGGGAAGGTAACCGCGGATCCGCTGTGGATGCGCGCGGCGTTCCACCGCGAGCACAGCGAGGAGTTCACACCCCTGACCAGGTCCAAGGGATCGACGCCGAGACGGGTGATGCACGGGTTTCCTAAATCTGTCACCCCGCCGGCGCCGCCCCCAGAGGAAACCGAGTTTACGACCGAGTTGAACCTAGAGTTGAACCTACCGAAAACGAAGGAGTTGCCGCCGGTCGAGCAGTCCTCGGAGTCGGAGGCGGAATCCGAGTCTGACGACGAGGAGTCCCCGAGCTGGGTCATCCGCGCGAACGACACGCCGCTCGAGCCGGAGACGTCGTCGGTGTCGATGCGGGACAGCCTCGAGGCGGCTCCCGCGGCTGAAACGTCGCGGGGAGGACCCGCGGCTGAAAATTCACGGGGAGGACCCGGCCCATCCCCGAGGATATGGGCCGAGGGCGACGACGTCAGCGCCAGCGAGCACGAGGTTGACTCCGATGGGGACGCTGAGAACGACATGAACGCGGGGAACAAGTACGCCGGGAAGATTTCCACCAACCTGTTCAGGGACAGTTTGGCGACGATGGACCTTCCGGAGGGACCCGGGGTCGCTTCCAGCGTGGCGGAGATCGCGTCGTCGGTCACCGAGGCGCTCAACAGCATGGAGACGTTCCAGCGCATCGAGCAGAACATCATGTGCGCGGAACCAGTCGCCGCTCCGGCTCCACCGCCGCGTAAGTTTGGGGACAGGCTGTCCGGGCGACGGGTATCTCCCGCGAAGCACCACGCGAGGGAAGGGGAGGAGGAGGAGAACGGTGAGGAGGAGGCAACCTCGCCGACGTCACCCTTACCGCGCGTGGCTGCGCGTCGCATGTCGCCGCTGGAGATGGAGAGGGCACGTCGCCGCGAGCGTGAGGATACGGAGCGGAAGGAGGCTGAGGAGCTGGAGGCTCGGCTGGAGCGGGAGCTCGCCGAGCTCCCGACGCGGACGGCGGCTTCCTCGAAACCGAAAACCCAAATCATCGAACACGATCTCGACGACTCCGCGGATGACGTCAAGTACGACGACGTGGACGAGGAGGAGGCTGCCGCGGCGGCCGACGCCATCCCCGATGACATGCCTCCGCCCCGCGTCTCCACGCCGGAGCGTCTCCACGAGGAACTCGAGACGGAGGTATCAGAGGCTCCGAGGTATCCCGACTGGACACCGGCGGCGCCGACGAGGTACGGCGACTCAAGCGACTCAAGGTATGCCCCTCAAGCCGCGGACCCGTACCACCACCAGCAGGTGTACCAGGCGTCCGTGCGTAGGCACCACGCGGCGGTCGGGTCCGGGTACGGCGCCGCGGATGACGTCAAGCAGGCGCGGCTCGCGCGCGTCGCCAGCGCCCCCGCGGGCGCGCGGCGACCTAGCCCGCTGGAGAAGGTTCGCAAAGTCGCCGAGAAACCGTTGAAGTGCCAGGGTTCGTACGTGGCTGCCGCGGAGGAGGCTGAGGCACGGAAACGACGCGAGTCATCGCGCAGGGCCGCGCTCGAGGCGGAGGCGGAGGCTGCGAGGCGCGAGGCGGAGGCGCAGGTGCAGGCGCAGATGGGACGGAGAGCGCAAAGCGCCGATACGAATGGATACGTGCCCGTGTTCCAACCCCCCGGGGCGTCCCCGTCGTATCACGTGCAGCCGGGGTACCACTCCCCGCCCGGATACGACGCGTACGGGCAGCGACAGCCGTATCACGCGCAGCAGCCGCATCACGCGCAGCAGCCGTACGCGGATCCACACATGCAGTGGCATCCGGACCCGCGGCAGTACCAGCACCAGGCCGCGCAGATGCACCACCCCCAACACCATCACCAGCAGCACTGGCAGCAGTATCCCCCCCACCAACACCCCCACCAACAACACCAATACCCCCACCCCCACCAACACCAGCACCAACACCACCCGTCGATGACCCCGACGCCGCAGCCTGCGACCACCCCGCGGAAAGAGGGGCCCAAGCGGGTCACGCCGCAGGGCCGCAGAGCTCCATCCGGGTCTGGGCGAAGGTACGCGGAGACGGCGCCGCCCAAGCCGAGGGTCAAGTTCGCGGACACCAAGGAAGGCCGGGTGGTCCGCGAGCTACTGGGCGGGAAGAACGGGAAGAATGGGAAAAACGGGGAGCGGTACGTCAACAGGGTCAAGTCATCCACGGGGTCCCCGACGTCGCTGTCGCTGGAGGAAGCGAAGCTTTTGGCTTCGCTCAAGCGGCTGGACGCGCATTGCCTCGCGATTCCACCCGGTTCTCCCATGGACAAAGACCCTGGGTACCACGATTCGCCGTACGTGGATCCCAGCATGGGCGGCCGGCGTAGCATGGAGGAGACCGCGCTCATGGCGTCGCTCGCGAGGCTGGACACACAGCTCGGGGGCTTGGGCCCGCCCGAGGCGGATATGCGAGAAATCCAGCGTCGCAACGGCCGGAACGTCCACCTCGGCGTCATGCCCCACGCGGCACCCCCCGCGGTGTTCGGCACGCCGCCCGCGGTGCACTACGGCCACGGCCCCGGTCCGCCCCCCGTGCCCACGTACGAGCCGAGTCCTGTGAGGGTGGGCAGCGCGCCGCATACCGTTCGGCGCAGGTTTGAGTATCAACCACCGCCGCTGCCGCCGCCGTCACGGCGGTGGAGGCCGCCGGACCGCGAGGCTGGGGACGTGGTGACGGACCACTGGGGCGCGCCGCCGCCCAAGGTGGAGAGCGCGCGGCGTGGGAGGATTCGAACGGCGGTCGGGTACACCCCCAAGGTGCAGCCGAAGGTGCAGACTCGTCACCTCGAACAGGCGCAGGGACGCATACACGGCGGACGGGTATCCGACTACTTCTACTGATGCACCCATTGATAGCTGACCGTATCACATCGTATTCAACACGATACCTAAAGCAGTTAGCGGTTAACCTTGCACACCTCGTCGTACTGCAGAAATTCCACCCGCTGCCGCACGCCGTCCGACGCGTCGATGGCCACCTCGGCGAGGAAGCGTTTCGTGTGCAACTTGCGAAGTTCGCCGTATTCACCCGCGCTCTCCCCTTTGACCACCCGCACCGGCTTGCCCACCGCGGGCAGCACGGTCTCCAGGTGCTTCTCCCGCGCCGTCACCGTCGTCTTCGTATCGTCCCCCAAGAGGAGCTCCACGTCCGCCGTGTTGACCTCCGCGCTCTGTTTCACGGAGCGAATCACGCCCTTGCGCTTGTACGCGCCCGCGTCGGACTTGTCCAGTATTTTCACCACCAATCCGACGGCCAGCCAGGTGGGCTTCACCACCGGTTGCTCCGTCTCCTCGGTCTCCGTGTTCCTTTGTTTCTTCTTGTCGTCGGCACCCCCGAGGTCTACCTTCCAGTCCGCGGGCCTCTTCTTCTCGGTGTGGAGGGTCACCGCCTTCTTCGGGTCCATCAAGGTCACCCCCGACGAGGACGCGGCGAGTTCCTCCGGGGTGACGAGGGATGACATGCCTTTGGTGATCCTGAACCGGCCGTCCTCATCGCGCGGTCCCGTGGTGAGCCGCGCGGCGATGTGCTGCTGCGAGATCTTAGCCTTGGTGAGGTCATAGTTGTCGTGGAAGAAACCGCCCTCCCCGGGGGGCTCGGCCATCGCGCCTCCCTTTGTGTTTTCTTGGAAAAGTTTTCGTCTTCTCGGGAGGATTTTTTCAACTCGGCGCCAGAGCATCGTGCCGTGGGGCGGACGGGTGTTCCGACGATGGAGACCCCGCCGGCGCCGCCACCGAATGATGGCGGCACGCATCTCGGGCGGGTCCCCGGCGAAGATGGAGGCACGCCGCTCAGCTTCTCAGGTGAGCACCCGGAAGCAGCCGAATCCCCGGAGTGGAATCGAATCTTCCTCTGTTCCTCTGTGCCGAATCGCCCCCGCTGATCCCGCCCCCTGTTCCCTCGCCTCCGCATCAGATTCGTTCATAGACAAGCTTGCGGCGTCGCAGATGCACATGGTGCGCTCCGCGCGTAAGCTGAGGCTCCGCGGGCGCGAGTCGCATCGCCGCTCGGACTCTGGCTCCGTCGCCTCGGTCGCAGACTACGAGGACGAAGACGACGACCCGACCGAATCGCTCTTTCGCGAGTTTGGCGAAGCTGCCGCCTCGGCGCAGCGCGAGCTCGCGCAGGCGGTGTCCGAGGAGGTCGAGCAGCAGCTCGCGGACGTCCTCGTGTGTTTGGGTGAGGAGGCGGCCAAGATAGAGGTACTCTCGGGCGCGCTCGCGCGCATGGGGGTGGACGCGCCGGGGCTCTTGAGCGACAATGGGCTCGGAGCTTCATCGACGGGGGACGATGATGCGACGGCGATTCATCAGCCGTCGACCTCGGCGCCCCGGCTGAACGACGCTGACGTCGCCTACGCGAGGGACACGATGGCCAACGCGGAGCGCATAGCGGCCAAAGCGAACGCCTTCCTCATGAAACCCGCGTCGGGCGGAGGAACCAAGCCGCCCAAGCCCCCGGGAAGACGTAGCCGAATCTCGTCGGGGGGAGTCTCAGTTTCGTCGGGCGGCGCTTTCATCGGCGAGCCACGGGCGTTGGATACCCCGCCCGGCGCGAGCGCACCGCCGTTAGTAGACGCCGGTGATGAGATGTCGCCCGAGGAGTCACGCGTACGGGATCGACAGGCGGGCCGCGTGGGACCCGCGGGGGAGTCAAGGGGGAGTCAGGTCGCGCCGCTGACGAAGAACATCCTCGAGGATTATTACCACATCGGCCGGAGCTTGTCCTCCACGCCGGTGTCCCGGGTTGGGACCGACGACGAGGGCGCGGGCGCGTGGGATGGCAACGGCGGGGTCGATGAGGACGAGCACACGGTGCGGGCGCGGATAGAGACGTGGGAGGGGGAGATTCTGAGGAGCCGGCGGGGGTCGGCGGGAGACTCCGAGGCGCCGGTGTTGAGGAGCCAGTCCCCGGTGAGTACGCCTCACGAGCGAGCGATGGCGCGGGACCGGGAGATGCACGAGCGGAAGGTACAGGTATCGAGCCCATCGACGGCGGGGGAGGATTCGCGACGGCGGGGGAGTCGGGGATTGATGATGATGGACACGGCGATGGACAAGAACGGGTGGATGCAGGTGTCTCAGAGCACATTCTGAGTTCACATGAGCACCCGCCCGTCGGACATTGCCCTTGAATCGTCGGCTCGAACACGCCAACACTCGTGTACGCATGACTAACATCACAGTAGAAAAGTAGCTCGGTTTGGAGTTGTATTTGACATTTCCAGGCCCGAAATCAGACTAAAAATGTACCTGAACTGCTGAAGCGGACCGTTGATGAACCTCCGCCCTTGATTTCTTGGTCAAGATCGCGTTTCAACGACGCGGCACCCACACAAATCTCGATCGTCCGCCGACTGTTGAACGACGACGGTCACGATGGCGGAACGTCCCGAGGTGTCCCTCTTCAAGGTGTTCGTCGCCCCCGATGCCGCCGAGAAGACGTCCGCGACGCTCACGAGCGGCTACATCACCCAGGGCCCACGGGTCGAGGAGCTCGAGGGAAAGCTCGGCGAGTTTCTCCAGAACCCAAACACGCTGACGCTCAACTCGGCGACGAGCGGCCTGCACCTCGCGCTTCACATGCTCAAGACCCCGTCGGGCGCGTGGCCCGGTCTCAAGCCCGGAGACGAGGTGCTCACCACCGCCCTCACCTGCACCGCCACCAACTGGCCCATCATGGCCAACGGTCTCAAGCTCAAGTGGGTCGACGTCGATCCGAAGAACGCGAACATCAACCTCCAGGACCTCAAGTACAAGCTCTCGCCCAACACCAAGGTGATCCAGTTCGTGCACTGGGGAGG
>MDSW01220931.1_pt1 | contig 18224 bp, 17 predicted proteins | sample 811171 | NCBI WGS metagenome assembly MDSW01 (sample SAMN05326641, study PRJNA326480) | marine metagenome | isolation source: seawater | place: Atlantic Ocean: North West | collected 2012 | reverse complement strand
TCAAACACAGGTTGCAAATTTGGTTCTAAGTCTAAAACTTCTTTTTGTGTTAAAAGCTTTTGTTCAATTCCTAATTTATCTCGAACTTTGATTTCTAATTTTCTACTTTTAAGATTTTTATTTGTCCAAATATAAATAATTCCTTTTTTTTCAACCAAGCCTGTCGTGTCAATTTCTTGAAAAATCTCCTCATAGGCATCATTTGATAAACTTAAAATTTGATGCATATTTTTTGCAGTATGCATCATAGATTTCTGATTACAATTTTTAAAATAATTTATGAACCAATTTAACATTTTTGGCATATAGTTCCATTTCAATGCCAAAGGACCGTAGGAACTAATTAACATTTTTGGCACATCATATAAAACATCAGGTCGGTTAAATTGTAGAACAGCGTATGGAGAAAAGTGACCAGCATTACCATAAGATGCAGGCTTAAATTCTTTTGATAATGGATCGTGTCTATCAAATATTGTTACAGGTATACCTTTTTTAATTAATTGAAGGCCAGTGCATACTCCTTGAATACCTGATCCAATTATTCCAACAGATTTACATTTATTATTTTTCACAATAAGAAATGATAATGTATTAATTTAAAATTAGGATGCGGTAGATTAGGCCAAAGCTTCTTTATTAACGACAGTTTCTTGCTGATTTTCTTTTTCTACATCTTTTTTATCTTTTTTCTTAAATAAAAAATCTCCCGTTAATTTAGATTTAGAGTTGTTAGATTTTTTTATATACCCGTCGATATCAGCACCATTTTCAGTCTTTAGATTATTAGCAAAACTTATGTCGCCTTTTACAGTACCTGTTGCTCCTACTATTACATCATCACCTGAAATTTTTCCGTCTAAATGACCGTGAACTTCAACACGATCTGCCTCTATTGTACCTGTCACGGAGCCTGTTTCTCTAATAATTATCTCTTTTGAGTAAACCGGACCTTTCACTAGTCCTGCTACATCTATTGCGCCTGAACTATTTATAGTTCCTTCAATACTAACGGTCTCGCTGATTAAGGATCTTTCTGAGTCAGTTATCTTATTTTTTTTATCGCCAAACATTATATTCTTCATAAATTAATCACCAAATAATACAATATTCAAGTGTTTAAAAAAATCAAATTTGACCAAAATAGGTTTTAAATACATCAATTAACTGGAGTGTCTTTGTACACCTTACACGACATAACTATACCTAAACCAAGCATAATAGCCATCATTGAAGATCCACCATACGACATAATTGGTAGAGGAGATCCGACAATAGGCAAAAGTCCCAAAACCATCATCATATTTACAACAACGTAAATAAAGAATGCTGTAGCAAAACTGTAACAATACAATTTTCCAAAATTACTTCTAGTTACATTTCCAATTTTTACAATTCTCCATACAATCAAAGCGTATAATAATAATATAAACAATGAGCCAAAAAATCCAAACTCCTCTGAGAAAAGTGTAAATATGAAATCTGTATGTTTTTCAGGTAAATAATCTAGATAACTTTGGGATCCTTGTAAAAATCCTTTTCCAAATAATCCGCCTGACCCGATAGCAATTTTTGATTGAATTATTTGATAACCTGCACCCAATGGATCTCTTTCGGGATTTAAAAAAGTAAGTATTCTTGATTTTTGATATGGTTTGAGAAAAGATATCGCTATCGGTAATAGAGCAATAAAAGCTAACGCAGAATAAGTAAAAAATTTCACTCTTACACCCGCTAACCAAGCTACGGCTAATCCTCCTGCAGCAATTAACAAAGCTGTTCCAAGATCTGGTTGTGTAGCAACTAAAATTATAGGAGAAATTAATACAACAATTGGTAAAAACAAGTACCTAATTTGATTTACGTTTTCTATTGAAATCCTGTGAAAATATTTTGCAAGAAATAAAATTAATCCGACTTTCATAAGTTCAGACGGCTGTAGATTCATAAAATATAAATCTAACCAACGCTTTGATCCAGATGAAGTAAGACCAAAATATTTTACTCCAAGTAATAATATAAAAAATAAAAAATAAATTAAATAACTTTGACTATGCCAAAATCTAATTTGAATAAATGAAAGAATAAGAAACATACAAAAGAAAACAAAAAATCTCAAGATGTGGCTATTGGTATGATATTTAAATTCACCTCCATCCGTAGAGTACATTGCTAAAATACTAATTAAACCTAAAATAAAAATTGAAAATACTAAAATATAATCTATTGATAAGATTTTATCTTTAATGCTTAATGAAGATTGTATCGATCTAGTTTTGTACATTAAATATTTTCTCCTATAGGGTTCACAGCTGCCTGTCTAAAATTATGACGTTCTAATACTTTTTTAATAACTTTTTTTGCTATTGGGGCGGCTGCTTTACCACCTGAACCACCGTGCTCTACTAAAACACTAATTGCATATTTTGGATCCTCGTATGGCGCAAAAGCGACGAATAAAGCGTGGTCTCTATCTTTATAAGGTAAGCTTTCTTGCTTAACTTCTGCTTCCCTTTGTTCTTGAGTAAATCTTTTTACTTGTGAAGAGCCAGTCTTTCCAGCAAAAGTAAATCTTTTGTCTTCTAACCTGTGCCGATATGAAGTTCCACCAGGTTCATTCGATGAAGAAAACATTGCATCTTTTATTAGATTAATATTTTCTTGATTTTTAAATAACGGTTCTAAATCAAAATTTGAGACTAATAAATCAGTAGGTAAAGGATCATTTGGATTTTCATTTTTATATTTTATGTATTCTTTTAGTGAATTATTTTTATCAAAAATAATTTTAGGTTTAATCTTAAAGCCTCCATTCGCTATTTGAGCTGTCATTAAACAAAGTTGTAATGGTGTACTTTGAAAATATCCTTGGCCAATTCCAGAATGTAAAGTTTCTCCAAGATACCAGTTTTGCCCAATAAACTTTTTTTTCCATTTAGTATTAGGTACGACCCCAGCTTTTTCTTCAATAAAACCAGATAGGACTTTTTCACCAAGTCCAAATTTCTTTGCTGTTTCTGATAGCTTGTCAACTCCTAATTTTCTTGCCACTTCATAAAAATAAACATCGCAAGATCTTTTTATGCCTTTTCTTAAATTAACAATTCCATGACCATCTTTTTCCCAGCAATGAAATTTTTCTCCGTACAACTCAATTTTGCCTGTGCATCTAAAAGTATCAAGGGGCTTTATGATGCCATTTTCTAGTGCGCTTAGAGCGACTAAAGTTTTAATAGTTGAGCCTGGAGGATATAGGCCGGAAATTGTTTTATTAGTCAGAGGTCGCATTTCATTTTTAATTAAACTGTTCCAATATTCTTTTTCCAATCCATGAACAAATTGATTAGGTTCAAAAGTTGGTGAGGATACCATTGAAACAATATCTCCATTATAAATATCCATCACGCAGACTGCTGCTGCTTTATCTTTTAAAAGTTCATTAGTATATTTTTGAACCTCATAATCTAAAGTTGTCTTAAAACTTTTTCCTGCTTGACCTTCATTTATTTGGATTTGCTTAATTCTTTTGCCAAAAGCATTTACTTCATATCTTTGAAATCCTATCTGACCAATTATTTGCTCATCTAGTTTTCTCTCAAGTCCAGTTTTTCCAATACTCATACCAGGCACATGTAAGTCCTTTAAGTATTTTTTAGTTTGCAAATCTTTACTGCTCACTTGAGATACATATCCTAGAATGTGAGCAGAGGAATTATCTGGGTACATTCTTGCTACAGAAACTACTGGTTTAACTCCATCAAGTTCATGTAAAAATAAATTTAGTCTTGAAAACTCTGACCAGGTTATATTATCGGACACAATAATTGGCTCCCACGGTTTTTGTTTTTTTATCACCCTTTTTAGATAGATAAGTTTTTTATCTGAAATATTTAAAATTGTCTTAAGTCTTACAAATAATCTTTCAATATCTTTTGAATTTTCAGGTATTAAGTGAACTTGATAGACTTGTTCATTTGAAGCTATCTCGCGATCAAAAAAATCTTTAATTACTCCTCTTTCTGGAGCTAATTTCCACTCTCTAAATCTATTTTTGTCAGATAAAGTTTTATATTTAGTTCTCTCATTTATTTGGAGAGAGACTAATCTGCCGATTATTCCAAACATGATTACTGCTTTAGCAGCAGTTAATAAAAACATTCTTCTGCCTATAAGCTTGGATTTAATTACAGTATTTCCAGAAGAAGGACTAAGCATCTCTAGATCCTATTAAAGTCATCTGATAAATATTGAATAGTAGCCAAAAGACAGGAAATAAAAATAAGGTAAAAAACATATTATAACCTATTTTTGCATAAGGAAATGATAAGTCTGAAAAGTTATTAATGAGTGAAAAGAAAAGGACATTTGATAGAATCATTGCTAATAGAAAAGTAAACCAATCTGATGCAATGGTAGTATTAACACTTTTGTTTCTAACATAAGTGCCCATAAATATTATAATAAGATAAGATAATGAACTTATGCCTAAAGGGAATCCCATAACTACGTCGTTAATCAAACCTGCAATAAATACATGACCATTAGCCATCACTTCAGGTCTCTTCAAAACCCAAAAATAAATGAGTATAATTTGAAAATTTAAGGTAAAAATTTCAAAAATTTTTTCAAGATTTGTATCTACTTCACTAATGCATAGATAATATAAAAGAATAACTGGGCCTGCATTAAAAATTTTGCCAATTAGATTTGATTTAGCCATTAAAATATTTCCTTATTTTGTCTTATTAAGTCTACAGTAACAAAAGATAATTGGTTTGGATCAACAAAAAGATCAACTTCTCCATTTTGATTTGTTTTTCCTATTGGTGTCCCCGGTAAAAATATACCATCCTTTCCTGAAGCAAATACATTCACCATTTCTAGAATCTCATAATCGTCAGGTAAATATTCTAGAATTGGATTATTTAAACCACTACCTGACAAGATAGCTTGGGTTGACCCATCATCTAATGTCACGGGTATTCTGCTATTAAGGTCGTTTAGAAGTAAAACTCTGGATGATAAATAATTAGTTTCTACTACTCTTCCCACTAAGTAATTATTTTTTGTAACAGGCATTCCTTTAAGAATTCCTGAACTGGTGCCTTTATTAATTACTATTGATTTTAAAAAAGGGCTATTTTTATCTACTAAAACTTTCGCTAAAATTATATTACTGTTGCTCTGATAAATATTTTCGGTCTCTAAAATTTTTTTTAAACTATTATTTTGATTTCTTAAGAACTCAACATTAAGCTCAAGCATTTTATATTTTTCTATAACAGATTTAAGTTTTTCATTTTCTTCTTTTAAATTAAGATAACTTGAAATATCTTTTCCTGCTTGAGGAAGGAATCTTGTTGGAGCTGAGGCCAAATATGTTACCCGATATACTACATCATTAATTAAACTTCTCACAGGCTTGGTGAATTTTACTGCATAAATATCTAAAAAAAATATAACTAGGGCTAAAAAGATTAATGATAGAACAGAAAATTTTTGGGTAGCTCCCCTTTGCAAGAGGGCTGAGCGAAAAGCTATACTAAAATCATCTCTACTAACCGACATTTATTTATTTTAAATAAATTAGTACTCAGACAACATTGTAGAAAATAACTCTTCATTTTCTAATGCTCTTCCAGTTCCTATAGCAACACATGACAGTGGATCGTCAGCTATTGTTACAGGTAAACCTGTATCTTGAGAAATTAATTTATCTATATTTTTAAGTAATGCTCCTCCACCTGTTAAAACCAAACCCATATCTATTAAGTCAGCAGATAATTCTGGTGGGGTATTTTCTAAGGCCTCTTTAATTCCACCTAAAATTTGATTTAAAACTGGCATTATAGCTTCACACGCATCCTTTTCTGTTAATTGTATCTCTTTAGGAGTTCCTGATCTTATATCCCTACCTTTCATATTAAAGGTATTATTTGTTGACGGTATTGCAGTCGCTAGTTCTTTCTTAATTTTTTCGGCAGTAGAATCACCGATCATTAAATTCATTTTTTTTCTCATATAAGCAACAATTGACTGGTCTAATGCATCGCCTGCTACTCTTAACGATCTAGAATAGACTACTCCACCTAAGGACATTACGGCTATTTCGGTTGTACCACCTCCTATATCAACCACCATAGATCCTGTAGCCTCTGAAATAGGTAACCCAGCACCAATTGCGGCAGCTATTGGTTCCTCGATTAATTGTACTTTTCTAGCACCAGCTGCTAAAGCAGAGTCTTGAATAGCTTTTCTCTCCACAGGTGTTGATCCAGTTGGAACACAAATTAATATTCTTGGATTTGCAAAAGCATTTTTTTTATGAACTTTTTTAATAAAGTGCTTAATCATTTCTTCGGTTACTACGAAATCAGCTATAACACCATCTTTTAGTGGTCTTATTGCCGAAATATTTCCAGGTGTTCTTCCCAACATTGTTTTAGCCTCATCGCCTACTGCTAAAACCGACTTTTTTCCACCATCTTCTATAACAGCAACTACAGATGGTTCATTTAAAACAACTCCTTGATCTTTTAATACAACAAGTGTGTTAGCTGTACCTAAATCTATAGCCATATCTTGTGACCATAAAGATGATAATCCTGTTAGACCTTTAAACATTTATCCCTTTCTATATTTGAACGCTCAGACTTTCATCATCTGGCGCTGTTTTATTTCTTTTTATAATTAATTTATTTAATGCACTTAAATAAGCATTGGCTGAAGCAACTAATGTATCTGTATCTGCAGCCTGGCCTACTGTAGTTTTTCCGTTTTCTTCTATTCTTACGCTAACAGTAGCTTGAGCATCAGTCCCTTCTGTTACTGCATGAACGTTATATAATAATAGTTTTACGTCGTGCGCGTACAATCTTTTTATACATTTAAAAATTGCGTCCACCGGACCGTCACCAGTTTCAGAAGCGCTTTTAATCTCTCCAAAAACTTCTAAAGTCATTTCAGCTTTCTGTGGTTCACCAGTTCCAGCATAAACTTTTAAATTTTTTAATTTAATAACGTTATCCTCTGTTACGAGACTGTCATCTACAAGTGCTGCGATGTCTTCGTCATAAATATGTTTCTTTTTGTCAGCCAAAATTTTAAATTTACCAAAAGCTGTATTAATTACATCATCAGTCACATTTACATATCCCATGTCAGATAGTTTATCTCTAAACGCATGTCTTCCAGAGTGTTTTCCCATTACTAATGAGGTTTTTTTGACACCTACACTTTCTGGAGTCATAATTTCGTAAGTATTTCTATTTTTTAACATTCCGTCTTGATGAATGCCTGACTCATGCGCGAAAGCATTTTTACCAACGATCGCTTTATTAAATTGAACAGGAAAACCTGTTGCATTTGAAACTACCTTAGATGCTTTACTTAAAAGTTTTGTGTTAATATTTGTTGTAAAAGGCATTAAGTCATGTCTAGTTCTCATTGCCATTACTACTTCCTCTAATGCAGCATTACCAGCTCTTTCACCAATTCCATTGATAGTACATTCAATTTGTCTAGCTCCTGCCATGACTCCTGCTAAGGAATTAGCTACAGCTAATCCTAAATCGTTATGACAATGAGTTGAAAGAATAGCTTTATCAATATTTGGAACTTTATTTATTAATGTTTCGATAATTTTTTTAAATTCAGATGGTACTGTGTATCCAACTGTATCTGGAATATTAATTGTCTTTGCGCCTGATTTAATTGCGAGTTCAACAGTTTTGCACATGTAATCCATATTTGTACGCGTTCCGTCCTCACAAGACCATTCAACGTCATCAGTAAATTTTCTAGCGTAAGTTACACTTTCTTTAATTGAGTCTAAGACTTCATCGGGTGATTTATTCAATTTATGCTTCATGTGAAGTGGGCTCGTAGAAATGAAAGTATGGATTCTAAAATTTTTTGCATGCTTTAATGCTTCGTGACATGCATCAATATCTTTTTTAGTGGCTCTAGCTAATCCTGCTGGAATAGAACTTTTTAGAGTTTTACTTATCTCTGTGACTGCTTCAAAATCTCCAGGCGAAGCTATTGGAAAACCTGCCTCAATCACGTCGACTCCTAATTCATCAAATACTCTGGAAATTTGTAATTTTTCCTCTAAACTCATTGATGCTCCTGGAGACTGTTCTCCATCACGCATAGTAGTGTCAAAAATTATAATTCTATTTTTGTCAGTCATAATTATTTCGTTAGTATAAATTTTAAGTTCTACATATTACAATCAAAGCTAGAATTTGCAAATAATTAAGTAATAAAAATTGTTTTTTTTGACTCAGAAAGGGTTAATTTTTATCTTTATCGACTAGTTTGTTTTTACCAATCCAAGGCATCATGGCTCGAAGCTCTTTGCCGACCTTTTCAATAGGATGTTTTGCAAGATCTTGTCTCATTTTAAGGAAGTTTTTTTGGCCAGATTTATGTTCATTCATCCACTGCTTTGTAAAATTACCAGATTGAATGTCTTTTAACACTTCTCTCATTTTTTCTTTGGTCTTGCTATCAACGATTCTTTTACCTGACACATACTCACCATACTCAGCGGTATTCGAAATCGAATAATTCATATTTGCTATTCCACCTTCATAGATTAAATCAACAATTAATTTTACTTCATGAAGAGTTTCAAAATAAGCCATTTCAGGTGGATAACCCGCCTCAGTTAAAGTTTCAAAACCATTTTTTATTAATTCAACTAAACCACCACATAAAACTGTTTGTTCACCAAATAAATCTGTTTCGCATTCATCTTTAAAAGTTGTTTCTATGATTCCAGCTTTACCGCCACCAACAGCTGAAGCGTATGACAGTGCTAAATCTTTTGCCTTACCTGAGCTATCTTTATGGACAGCCATTAAACAAGGGACTCCTCCGCCTTTTTGAAATTCGCTCCTAACAGTATGACCTGGACCTTTTGGAGCTACCATAAAAACATCAAGATCTTTCCTAGCGTTAATAAGATCAAAATGAATATTAAGTCCATGAGCAAACGCTAAACTTGTTCCCTCTTTCATTCTCTGTTCAATATGATTTTTGTAAATTTCTGATTGGAGTTCATCAGGAGTTAGCATCATCACTACATCAGCCCATGCAGCTGCATCTGATAGGGGCATTACTTTTAGTCCAGCACTCTCAGCTTTTTTAATACTCGAAGAACCTTCTCTTAAAGCTACTACAACTTCTTTCACGCCACTATCTTTTAGGTTTAGTGCATGAGCGTGTCCTTGACTTCCATATCCAAAGATTGCAACTTTTTTATTTTTAATCAGATCTTTATTAGTGTCTTTATCGTAATAAGTTTTCATAATTAGTTAAATATTTTTGGTCCTTTTGTCATAGCTACCGCACCCGTTCTAGAAGTGCTTATAAGGCCTAAACTTTTTAAATCAAGAGCTAATTTATCAATCTCAGCTCTAAGAGCAGTAACTTGTATTACAACAGATTTACTTGTTTTATCGAGAACTACAGGATTATATTTCTTACAAATTTTTTTTGCTTTCTCAAACTTTTTTGAATTTCCTAAAATTTTAAATAAAGCCAATTCTCTAAATAAAATATCTTTTTCGCCTCGTTTAAAATCAGCTACTTTATGAACCGGGACAAGTTTTTTGAGCTGAAGGTTTATTTGTTCAATTACCTCAGGTGTTCCCTCAGTCACAATTGTGATTCTGGAAATATGTTTTTTTTTATCAACTTCTGCAACCGCTAGAGACTCAATATTATAACCTCTGCCAGAAAAGAGTCCTGCTATTCTAGCTAGAACTCCAGCCTCATTATCGACCCATACTACAATAATGTGTCTCTCGATTTTTCCTATTTTACCAGGGACGCTATAGGCAGATTTAGATTTTACCATTAAACTAGAATTTTCCCTTCATCTGAAATTTCTTCTTCTTCCTCTGGGCCTAAAATCATTTGGTTATGTGGTTTGCCAGATGGAATCATTGGAAAACAATTTTCTGCTTTATCTACTACGCAATCAAATATTACTGGTCTATCAATGCGTATCATTTCCATTATCTTGTCGTCGAGTTCATTTGGTGTTTTTGCTCTTATGCCAACACAACCATATGACTCTGCAAGCTTCACAAAATCTGGTAGAGCAGCGGTATAACTCTCAGAGTAATTTTTTTCATGTAAAAGTTCTTGCCACTGTCTAACCATACCCATGTATTCATTATTTAAGATAAATATTTTTATAGGTAATCTATATTGTACAGCTGTAGACATTTCTTGCATTGTCATTAAAACCGATGCTTCTCCAGCTATGTCCACAACAAGTTTTCCAGGGTTTGCAATTTGAACACCAATTGCAGCTGGAAGCCCATATCCCATTGTTCCTAAACCTCCAGAAGTCATCCATCTATTAGGCTTATTGAATTTATAATGTTGTGCTGCCCACATTTGATGTTGGCCTACTTCAGTTGTAATAAAAGTGTCTTGATTCTTTGTCAATTCATACAGGCGTTGTACTGCATGTTGTGGTTTTATAATCTTATTGCTATTTATGAAATTTAAAGATTTTTTTTCTCTCCATTTTCCAATTTGATCCCACCATTTAGATGTTTTTTGCTTATTTGAATTTACAAAGTTTTTATTTTTTTCCTTAAATCTTTTAATTAAGGATTTTAAAAGTTCTGTGACATCACTTACTATAGCTAAATCAACTTTGATATTTTTTCCAATTGAAGACGGATCAATATCAACATGAATTTTTTTTGAACCAGGGGAAAATTCATCTACCTTTCCGGTAATTCTATCATCAAATCTTGCGCCAATGTTTATCATCAAATCACAGTCATGCATCGCATTATTTGCTTCGTAAGTTCCATGCATCCCAAGCATTCCTAAAAATTGCGGGTCATCTCCAGGAAACGCTCCAAGACCTTGTAAGGTTGAAGTAATTGGAAAGCCAGTTAATGAGACTAATTCCCTTAAATATTTACTAGCTTCAGGGCCTGAGTTTATAACTCCTCCTCCTGTATAAAAAATTGGCCTTGAGGATTTTTTAATTAAATCTATAAATTTATCTAATTCTGAGTTAGATATTTTATGAGTTGCTTTGCCATTAAGTTTTTTTTTGAGGGTATTCTTGAAAAATTTATATTTACCTTTTTTAAATTGTATATCTTTAGGTATATCAACTAAAACAGGACCAGGTCTTCCAGTAGTTGCCACCTCAAAAGCTAAATGTAAAATTTTTGAGAGATCATTTACATCTTTTACTAACCAATTGTGTTTCGTACATGGTCGCGTAATACCAGTTGTGTCACATTCTTGAAATGCATCTGTTCCAATTAAATGAGTTGGAACTTGGCCTGAAATACAGACAAGAGGCACGGAGTCCATGTAGGCATCAGTAAGAGCAGTTACAGCGTTAGTAGCGCCAGGTCCTGACGTAACTAATAAAACTCCTGGCTTGCCACTTGATCTAGCATATCCCTCAGCTGAATGACCGGCACCTTGTTCATGTCTTGCCAAAATATGTTTGATTGATTTATGATTTTTTAATTCATCATAAATTGGAAGTACTGCACCTCCGGGATAACCAAAAATATATTCAACCTTTTGGTCTTCAAGTGCTTTAAATACTATTTCTGCTCCGCTCAATAATTTCGGCATTCATACAATCTAGCCTAGAAATGATTTGCGTCAAGTTTTAGCTTACAACTTTTAATGATTTTTTCATAAGAATTGAGAAATTTTTTGAATAAATCTTCTTCCAATTCTTCATATGACCTCTTGCCCAAGTATTTTGTCTTTTAGCGTATTGTCTCGTCTTTATATTGATTAACTCTTTACATTGTTCAAAATTTATAGAGCCATTCAAATAGCTGTTTATTTCTTTGACGCCAATTAGCTTATTAGCCGAAAGGTTTTTATTAATCCGTAAAGAGTTAAATTTTTTGACTTCTTGAACACATTTATTATCAAACATCCAATCTGTTCTTTGAGATATTTTTTTTAGTAATTCTTCTCTAGGAATATCTAGAAAAATTTTTTTTATATTAAAGTCTAAAAAATCTGACTTAGTATTTTCGGTCCAATCAAAAAGTGATTTTTTTGTTTTTACCTTAACTTCATAGGCTCTTTGAGATCTTTGTGAATCTGATGGTAGAATTCTATATTTTACCTTTGGATCAAGTTTTAATAATTTTTCATAAAATTTTTCAGGACCAATTTTTTTGTGAAGGTTTCTTACTTTAACCCTAGTCTTATAATCGATATCCGGAATTTTACTTATTCCCTTTGTTATAGTATTAAAATACAAACCAGTTCCTCCAACCACAATTGGAACTTTTTTCTTTCTAATGCATAAATTTATAATTTTTTTAACTTCTTTTAACCAATCACCTGCGGAAAAATATTTTTTTGCTGATATTACCCCATAAAGATAATGTTTTATCTTTCTAACATCATTTAAGCTTGGTCTTGATGATAAAATTGAAAATTCTTTATAAATTTGCATGCTGTCTGCATTTATAATTTCTCCATTTAATTTTTTTGCCAACATTATAGATAATTTGGTTTTACCTGATGCTGTTGGTCCTGCTAAAAGAATAATTTTTTTTGACAAACTAATTTATTTTTACACCTAAATAACGTCTCTGATTATTTTTATTAATTACTGTTATAAGTAAAGTTTTTTCTCCTTTTTTGAAAATATTTTCAACTTTTCTTTTTAAATCTGCAATAGACTTGATCTGTGTCTTTTGAATTTCAATTATAATATCATTTACGCTTAAAAGGTTTGCTAACGGACTTCGACTTGAAATATCTGTAATCAAAACTCCTGTAATTTTTTTCTCTAAATTTCTAGATGATATATCTTCGTCTGTTATCTCCCTTACTGTTATCTTTAGGCTATCGACGTCTTCCTCTTTTTTTACTACTTTAGCTTTTTTGTCCTTAAATTCTTCTGATGACTCCAACCTTCCAAGAATTAATCTTTTAGAAATTAATTTTTTGTTTCTCCAAATTTCAATTTCAACACTTTTGCCTACTTCGGTACTAGCAACAATTTTAGGCAAAGTTCTCATTGTATCTATTTTTTTTCCATCAAAATTTAAAATGATGTCACCTGCTTTAATCCCAGCTTTATCTGCTGGACTATTTTCTCCAACACTGGCAACTAATGCACCATGAGCTTTTTTTAGTTTTTCAACTTCTGCTATTTCTTTTGTAACCTCTTGAATTCTTACTCCAAGCCAACCTCTTTTTGTTTCACCAAACTTTATTAATTGTTCTATAACATTAGATGCAGCATTTGCTGGAATAGCAAATCCAATTCCTATTGAACCTGACTGTCCAGGAGCAATTATAGCCGTATTAATTCCGATTACTTCACCCTTTAAATTAAATAATGGACCGCCTGAATTTCCTTGATTGATAGATGCATCTGTTTGAATAAAGTCATCATATCTTGTTAAGTTAATATCTCTATTTCTTGCTGAAATTATTCCTGCTGTAACAGTTCCACCAAGACCAAAAGGATTGCCTATTGCTACTGCCCAGTCCCCAACTCTAGCCTTATCAGAGTCTCCAAAACTCACTGGCACAAACTTTTCTTTAGTTTCCATTTGTAAAACTGCTATATCCATATATGGATCTGCTCCTATCACTTTAGCTTTGAACTCTTTTTCACCAACTCTTACCAGAATATCATCAGCCCCAGATATTACGTGATTGTTTGTAACAACTATTCCACTTTTCTTAATAATAAATCCAGATCCTAAAGATGAAGCTTTTCTCTCGGTTGGTCGTTCAAAATCTTTGAACATCTCTCCAAATGGAGATCCAGGCGGAAATTGGAAGGGAAATTGATTATTAGTAGTTCTTACTGTCTGAGTGGTAGAAATATTCACTACACTTGGCATTAGTTTATCAGCTAAATCTGCAAAAGACTCTGGTACCGGTTTGGCATAGACCAAAGAAAAATTTAAAAAAAATAAAACTAATATAATGTTTTTAATAAATTTCATTAATTTTTTATATACCAAATAATTAAAAAACCTATAATTAAAAAAACGAGTCCTATTGATCTTAACTTACTTTCTGATGTATTTTTAATTATCTCTAATATACTTTTTATTCTTGACGGGAAAATGGCTAAAAACAGCCCTTCAATAAAAAAGATTAGGCCAATTGCAATTATAAACTCTCTCACAATTAAAAATTATTATTTTTTGAGTGCAGGCTTAACTGATTTCCCAAAAAACTTAAAGAAATCGCTATCTGGGGATAATACAAGGGATGTTTCTCCACCAATCAAAGCTTTTTCATAAGCTTGCATTGCTCGATAAAATGCAAAAAACTGTGGGTCTTTTCCAAATGCACTAGCAAAAATTCTGTTTCTTTCACCGTCGCCTTCACCTTTCATTATCTCAGATTTTTTATTAGCTTGAGCTAATATTACGGTCACATCTTTATCTGCTGTGGATCTAATTTTTTGTGCAATTTCTGCACCTTGAGCTCTAAATTCCTTCGCTTCTCTCTCTCTTTCAGTTTGCATTCTTTTGTATATTGCTTCACTATTTGCTGGAGGTAAGTCTGCCCTTTTTATCCTTACATCAACAATTGTTATACCAAAATTTTTAGCCTCTTCATTTACTTGCGATTGAATGATTTGCATTTGCCTTGCTCTATCAGTTGATAATAAAGTTGCTAATTCTTGGGTACCAAGCACGCCTCTTATTCTTGAGTTAATGATTGTCGAAAGCCTTGACCTAGCCACTCTTTCATTTCCAACTGAAATATAAAATTTTAAAGGATCTACAATTTTAAATCTTGCAAAAGCATCGACTATTAGTCTTTTTTGATCAGCTGCAATTACTTCTTCTGGGTCGTTATCTAAATTTAAAATCCTTTTGTCTAAATAAACAACATTTTGTATGAAAGGCAATTTAAAGTTAAGACCTGCTTTGGTCACAATCTTTTTAGGATCTCCAAATTGTAAAACTATCGCTTGGCTAATCTCTTGAACCACAAAAAGAGACTGGAAAACAACTAATCCAACTAAAACTATTGCTGGAACGATGAATTTAACTGCTCTCATTAGTTATTACTCCCCTTTTTTAATTCAGGCAATGGAAGGTAAGGGACTACTCCAGAACCTGACTCTTTATCTATAATTACCTTGTCTATATCTGCTAAAACTTTCTCCATAGTTTCTAGGTACATTCTTTCTTGCGTTACTTGTTTTGCGCTTTTATACTCATTATAAATAGCCAAAAATCTACTAGCTTCACCTTCAGCTTTTGCAACAACTTCCTTTTTATAAGCTTCAGCTTGTTGTAAAATTTGTTCTGCTTCTCCTCGTGCTCTTGGTATTACATCGTTAGCGTAAGCTTCAGCCTCATTTTTAGATCTTTCTCTATCTGCTCTTGCAGCTTGTACATCTCTGAATGCATCTATTACTTGTTCAGGTGGATCGGCCTGTTGAGTTTGAACTTGTGTAATTTGAATTCCAGAACCATATTCATCTAAAATCTCTTGTGTTATTTCTTGAACTTCTACCTCAATTTTAGATCTTCCCTCCGTCAAAATATTTTGAATTTTATTTTTAGCTATTACTTCTCTCATCGCAGTTTCAGAAGCAGCTTTAACTGTCTCTACTGGACTTTGAATATTAAATAGAAATTTTTGAGCGTCTTTAATAACCCAAAATACAGAATAGTTAATATCTACGATATTTTCGTCACCCGTAAGCATCAAGCTTTCTTCAGGTACATTTCCAACGCCAGAAGATCTACCAGTGTCACTTGCAGGTCTAAAACCTACGTCAACACGATTTACTTTTGTTACTTTTGGAGTTAAAACTCTCTCAAAAGGAGTTGGGAAGTGATAATGTAATCCTGGCTGAGTTGTGTTAACATATTTTCCAAATCTTAGTACAACGCCTTGTTCATCGGGTAAAACTCTATAAAGACCGCTTGCAACGTAAAGTAATGCTAAGATAACTAATCCTATAATTATAGGTCGAGAACCCCCTGATCTTCCGCCGGAAAATTTACTAATCGTTTTTTGAAAATTCTTTATAATATCATCCAAACTTGGTGGATCTTGTCTTGAACCTGACCCATTACCACCCGGTGATCCTCTCCCACCTTCACCTCCAGGGGGGGAACCCCAAGGGGATTGGTTGTTTAAAATCTTATCTTTGAAACTCATGACACTTTATATAGTGACTTTTATCTCAAAAACAAGTTAAGTAAGAGCGTTATTATGACCATTAACTTGAAGAATTATGAGCCAAAAACCACCTCCAAAGCAATTTATTAAAACTCCAATTAAAGGAACTAAGTTTACATTATTGGTTTCAAGTGCAAAAGGTGGAGTTGGAAAATCTACTGTAGCAGTAAATCTAGCTTTTGCTTTACAAAGCTTTGGATTAAAAATTGGAATTTTGGATGCAGATGTTTACGGTCCTTCCTTACCAAAATTAATGAACATAATTGAAAAACCAAAAAGTGAAGATGGTAAAGCCATGATACCGGTTACCAAATATGATACACAATGCATGTCTATGGGTTTATTAGTTGATGAACAAACGCCTATGATATGGAGAGGTCCAATGGTTATCAGTGCTATAAAAACTATGACACAAAAAGTGTTGTGGAAAGAGAGAGATATTATTGTAATCGATATGCCTCCAGGAACGGGTGACACTCAATTAACATTTGCTCAAGAAGTAAAAGTAGATGGAGCAATAATAGTTTCCACTCCACAAGATTTAGCTCTGCTTGATGTAAAAAGAGGAATTCAAATGTTTGATAAAACTGGAGTTAGAATTTTAGGTTTAATAGATAATATGAGCTATTTCAAAGGCGATGATGGTAAAAAATATAAAATTTTCGGTGAAAGTGGAGTAGAAAAAACTGCTAAAGAATTTAGTAAAGAATTTTTAGGTCATGTACCAATTAACCAAGATTTAAGAAGCTCAGCGGATAAAGGTCATCCTTTAACACATTCAAATCCAAATCACGAAGTTTCAAAAATTTTTAAAGAAATAGCTAAAAAAATTAAACTATCTTTTCAATAAATCCAAATGACATCATTAATTCATTCCACTCTCTTTTTGAGAGACCGGAACCTTCGTGATCAACTTTTGCACCTTTAGCCATTTGTTGAATTACTTTTTTACCTTTTGCTGAGACGTGCACTGCCCCTACTCTATAATCTAAAAATGCAGCATGAGTGATTGGAACCCATTTTTTAACTGTATCAAGCATGGTCTCTGCATAAACTCTTATTTCATATTGTGCATGGCTATCAGCTCTTAAAAATAAAAAATTTAGAAGATTTAGTAAATCAGTTTTCCAATACCACTGTGTATAAGAATTTAAAGTTAAATTCATTCTTGCAAGTTCTCTAGCTAAACCAGCCTTGTTTTCATTTATTGTAGTGCCATCATATCTTTCATTAAGCATTTTTTCATAATTGTCGTAAGTTCTTGTCGCATCATCTTTTAAAATTTTTAAAACTTCATCAGCTTGTTCGCCAGTAATTAAATCACCTCTACCTTGACGATTAGAAGTTGATTGTGCAGATAGTTGATCTCTCGAAGGTATATAAAATTCTTTATCTAAAATAGAATATCTAGCTGAGTATTCATTTACATTGGCTGTTCTATGTCTGATCCATTGACGGGCAATAAAAATTGGAAGTTTAACATGATATTTAATTTCACACATCTCAAAGGGAGTAGAATGCCAATGCCTCATTAAATATTTAATTAATCCTTCGTCAGTAGAAACTTTTTTTGTTCCTTTTCCATATGAAACTCTGGCTGATTGAACAATTGAACTATCATCTCCCATATAATCTACGACTCTAACAAAACCGTGGTCTAAGACTGGCAAAGCTTCATATAGAATTTTTTCTAATTCTGGAGAAGTAACTCTTTTTGTTTGATTTTTTTGGGCCTGTTGGTCTGCAATTTCTTGCTTTTGTTCTTTTGTTAGCTTCATTTTGAATTAATTATTGAATCTATTTTAAAGAGTTTTATATTAATACTGTTGGTTTTCCAACTATGACGATAAACGAATTTCGTAATAAACATTGCGGACGTGGGGGCAGTACCCACCACCTCCACCAAATTCAACTTAGGGGGGTGAATTAGGATCGACGGATGTCTAAAAGTCTTTCTTTCGTTCGGAATGGTTCCACCGTAACGGGCTATTTATAATTGCAAATAATAAATTTGCACTTGC
>MDSW01187444.1_pt1 | contig 18224 bp, 17 predicted proteins | sample 811171 | NCBI WGS metagenome assembly MDSW01 (sample SAMN05326641, study PRJNA326480) | marine metagenome | isolation source: seawater | place: Atlantic Ocean: North West | collected 2012 | reverse complement strand
CATTGTAAATATAGTTTTTTTTCTAAATTTAAGAAAAATATATATAGGTGCTTAGTTTGTCTAAAAAAAGAGAAATTCATAAGTAAATGAAAAGAAAAAATATAGTTTTTTTTATGCCATTTATTGGAATTGGTGGGGTAGAAAAAAACCTTTTTCTTATTACAAACTATATATCCAAAAAAGAAGATAATATTTATATTTGCACCTCTTCAAGAAAATGTAAAAATAAACTAAGTTCAAATATTAAAATTATAACGCCGAAAAGGAATTTGTCAGATAAAGTTGGTATAAGAACTAGATATGTATATTGCTTATTCTTACTTTATTTTTTTTTAATCAAAAATAGAAATACTCTAGTTTTTTGCTTTCAAGCAAATGTATATTGCATCCTACTGTGCAAAATACTGAATATTAAAATTATAGTAAGATCAAATACGTCACCATCTGGATGGCAACATAATTTTTTTAAAGAATTTGTATATAAAAAAATAATAAATTTAGCTGACGCAGTAGTTACAAATAGTATTGAATTTAAAAATCAAATGAAAAAAAAATTTAGATTAAATCCAGTATTTATCTATAATCCTTTAAATAGAAATGAAATTCTTAAAAAGTCTAAAAAAAAATTTTCATTAAAGTTCTTTAATAATAAAAAAAAATGCCTTAAAATTATTAATGTAGCAAGATTAACAGAACAAAAAGATCAAATAACAATTTTAAAATCAGCAGAGATTTTAAAAAAAAAAAATATTAATTTTAGACTTCTAATAATAGGTAGTGGAGACCAAGAAAAAAATCTCAAAAAATTTATAAAAAACAAAATACTGAAAAATTATGTAAAAATTATAAATTTTCAGGACAATCCTTATAAATTTATGAATAAGTCAGATGTATTTATTTTATCTTCTAAATACGAGGGACTTCCAAACGTGCTCATGGAAGCAGCTTTATTAAAAAAATTTATTATTACAACTAATTGCCCTACTGGTCCGAAAGAAATAGTATTAAATGGCAAAGGAGGTTTGATTTTTAAGATTGGCAACTCTGTTGATTTATCAAATAAAATTATAAAATTCATAAATAATAAAAAAAAATATAAATATAAAATCAAAAATACTTATAACTCTTTAGATAGATTTAATTACGATGATAATTTAAAAAAATATTATAGTTTAGTAACAAAATATATTTAATTTTAATTAATTATTTTTTTTAAATTTAAGTAATGTCTAAACATTGTATATTTGAAACAGTTTTTTTTTGCTCCAATCTTTTTGTTTTTTGTTTCTTCTGTGTCATTTTTAAATTCGAATAATTTTTTGGAAAGTTCATTTTTCTTATTACTTTGGTATAAGATTCCAAACTTTCCAGACTCTAAAAACTCTGAAGGACCATAGGGGCAATCACTTGATATAATAAAAGTGTTATTTAAAGCAGCTTCAATCAAAACAGCCCCCGGCTCTTCCCATAATGAAGATAAAATAAAAGCAGAAGATTTTTTCATATAAAAATCTATATTATTTGAAAAACCCATTAAAAAAATTTTATTATTTAATTTTTTTTTTTTTATTTGACGAGTTAACATTTTTTTTTCTTCTCCATCTCCAAAAATGAGAAGATTGTATTCATTATTTTTCTTGGAAAAATCAGAGAACTCATTAATTAAATAGTTAAAATTTTTTTGTCTTGTCAATCTTCCTACTGCTATAAAATATTTTTCTTTAGTTAGTTCAAAATTAGTATTTTTTTTTTTATGTTTTGAAATGACAAAATCTTTTAAATTGATCATAGCATCTGGCAGATAAAATAATTTATCTTTTTCAAAAATATTCTGACTTTCAAGATTATTAAATAAATTGATTGTAGGTGTAGTAACTTTATAAATTTTTTTTGATAAAGATTTCCACAAGTTTCTTCTTATGATGTTTAATTTTGGTAAGCCCGAAATTCTTAAAATAAATTTAGTATTAAATTTAAAAAAAATTAATAAAAATAAAGGAAGAGAAGTTATCAAATGAATTATTAAAAATTCTGGTGGCTTCTTTTTCAATAACCTAAGTAATGGAAAAAAGGAAAATAGAAAAATAACCAGGTATGAAATTCTACTACTTAAGTAACCCTCTTTTGGTAAAAATTTAAAAAACTTTATTGGAAAATCGATTACATTAATTTTATTATCAGAAAATTTCTTTTTGTAAATATCCCATTCCCCACAAGTATTTACAATAGTAACTTTATATTTTCCATACTTGGATAATCCTATTGCTGAATTTATTGTTGAGGATACAGTACCAACTTTTGTTAGACATGGTGACCAATAATAAATTTCTTTCATTATAACTTTATTTTGTAATTAAAAAGTTTTTTCCAAAAATTTTAATTTTTTTAAATTTATCATAATTTTCTTCAACATAATAAATATATCTATTATAAGATTTTTCGTCATATATATATTTAGTACTTATAAAGGGATTATAATTATATTGATTATTTTCTTTTATAATTCTTGAAATATTTCTAGATAAAAAAATTGTTGTAATTATAAAAATTATTATCCAACTTTTTTTATAAAAATCTTTATAATTTATTTTTCTTAAATAAAAAATATGAGCAACTGGCAAAAAAAATAGTAATGCAAACAATTGGTAACCGCCATATCTCAATGCTGGATGTTTAAAGAACCATTCAATTGTACAAAATATCAGATAAATATAGATTAATCTAAACTCAATTTTTTTGACATTTATTATTTTTTTTTTTCTATACAAAAAATATAACCAGAAAATGAAATTTAAAAATAGAAGACCTAAAAGGAAGTCACTTACTTTGTTAAAAAAATAATTATTAATCCAATTATTTACCCAATTAAAGTTTGAAATATACTCTGATTGATTTTCGACTATATAATTTGGAGTGGCTCCTGCTTTTGACCAAAGTTCATACCATTCATTAACATCATTAATCGTTTCATTTGGAAAAGACCAATATAAGTTTTCAAAGCATGTGAACACCGCAGGATAAACTAAGCATCCAGAATTAATAAAGTTAAAAAATAACATAAAGAAAATAAATAGTGATGCATAAAAAGTAATTTTAGAAAAAATAATTTGAAATAAATAGTCTCTAAAATGTTTTTTTGAAAAGACCACAAAAATAATTGGCAAATAGATAAGATAAAAGGGTTTAAGGGAAATTAACAAAACTGATAAAATTAATGTTAAGTAAAACAAGTTAAGGATACTATTGGAGTTTGATTGATTTTTTTTATAATTTAAAATAATGATGGTTAAGATTACAATTAAAAAAATTAATATCTGACCAGATCGGTCTGTTCCATGCTCAGCTAAACGATAAAAAAATATATTAATAAATGATAAACTTAATAAGCTAATGAAATTAATTAATTTATTTTCTTTATAATTTTTTTTATTAAAAATTAAATTAAATAAAATAATATTGCTAAAGCCTAAAAAATAAACAGGTGAAATGTTTAATAAATAAAATTCAATTTTTGGAAGAAAAAAAAGTGAGTTTAAAAAGAATAATGAAGACGCGTTTCTAAATCCATTGTTTAAATGTCCAAATCCAATTGGGTGCTCATATTGAGTTAAAAAATGAGAATATGGGTAATGATAATATGGAAAATCATCATGATTTTTCGCTACCAATATAAAAATTATTAGAATGGTAAAAATTGATAAATGTTGAATTAAATTATTTTTATCACTTTTATTATAAAAAAATAAAAATGAGAATATTCCAATTAGTAACACTAAAACATTAAAATAATAATCGTGAATAAAAAATAAGGTTGTGGCATATGAGATGGATATTAAAAAAGATAAACCAATAAAACCTAAAAAACCAAAATTTAAATAATTTAAATTTAAATATCTACTTAAAAGAAACCCATAACCTAAAATACTCAATGAAATAAGATAATAATAAATTATAAATATCATAAAAAAGTATTCAATTTAAAAAATCATTTTTTTAATATTAGTGTGAAATTTTAATTTTGTGATTTTTTTTAATTTTTTAATATTTGCAATTAGGTAAGTTTTTTTTTTGTTATCCTTAAAAATACCTTCCTTTTTATATTTTTTTAAAATAATTTTGGCAATATCCTTGAGATAGATACTCTTACCTGAACCAATATTAATAACTCCAATAAAATTTTTTTCTAATAATACATGAATAACATTTGATATATTTCTCATTGAAATAAAATCTCTATAATGATTTAAATTATTAAGAACTATTTTTTTTCTAACCTTTTTAATTTTATCTTTCAAATCTGGAATAAGATAATTTTTTCTCTGATTTTTATTTGATGTACTGAAGATTCTTCCAATACAATAATTTTTAAGATTTTTTTGAATATATTTTTCAGAAATTAACTTAGTCTTTCCATAGTATGAAATAGGAACTTTTGTAAAATTCTCCTTAATGGGCTTTTTTGATGATCTATAAACATGTGACGTTGATGCAAAAAAGAACCACTTAATATTCAATTTTTTGGAAATATCTACTAAATTTTTTGTTCCAACATAATTAACATTGTAAGCTTTTTTCTTATTTTTATTAACAAGCTTTATTGGAACAATGGCTGCTAAGTGAAATATTACGTCAAGTTTATTTTTTTCAAACCAATTTAATATTTTTTTTTTGTTCCTAATATCATCTCTAAAGAAAAAATATTTATTTTCTGATTTATGTTTTTTAATAGTGCTTCCTAAACTGCCACTATGACCAGTAATGCCAATATTTAAACTCATTTTTTTAACTTAGCAAAAGTTTTTTTTAAAATATTTTTAATTGATAATTCTCTTGTTATAATTTTTTTTTTATTTTTTAATTCATTCTTTTTTTTTAGTATTTTACATAATCCCGAGGTTACAAAACTAAACTCAATATCAAAATTATTTTTGTTCTCGTTGTAAATACTTAATAAACAATCAAATGTCTCCTTGTTGTTAATTTCACAATATAAATTGTTTCTACTAGCTGATTTTAAGTAAGGTAACCATGAAATATCATCTATAAAAAAAAAACCATTAATATTAAGTTTTTCAAAATAATTATAAAAAATTTTTTCAACATGATTAGCCTCATGTGTAGTATCTAAATATATAACATCAAAATTTTCTGGTAACTTGTCCTCTAAAAAAGCGAAATCATCATCGTTTGATTTAATAAATTTCCAATTTGGACTATTAAATAAATTTGAGTAATCGTCTCTATCTATAGAAAATAATTTTCCATCATTTTTCCTACATATTTCTAAGAACATTTTTGTAGATCTGCCCTCTTTTACTCCAAGCTCAAGAATTATTGGTTTTTTAATATCTTTAATTTCTTTAAGTACAAAAGAATTAAATTTGTATTCATTTTCACTCATTTAATAAATCTATAAATTAATTAAAAATATTTAAAACCAATTTTATTATACCATTTAATTGTATTTAATAATCCTTTATTGAAATCTGTGTTAAGACTCAAACTGGTTAATTTTTTTATTCTTCTATTATCTCCATATGTTTTATATACATCTAATTTATTCTTTTTAATATTTTTAATTAATTTGTAACCTGTAATTTTACAAAATCTGTTTATTATTTTTTTAATAAAAATTGGTTTTGATGAACAAATGTTATAAATATCATATTTAAAATTTTCTATCTTTAGGAGTTTTATTAAGATTTTTATAACATCTTTAATATATGTAAAATCTCTATAATGGTTGCCTCGATTGTTTAATTCAAAAAACAAATTCTTTCTTTTAAAGCTTAAGAGTTTTAAAATGAGCATATCCGGTCTACCCCATTCCCCATAAATAGTAAAAAATCTTAATCCAATTATATTCTTTTTAAAATCTTTTTTGAAATTTTTCGCATCTTTTTCATTTTGTACTTTTGTTTTTGCGTAAAGATTTTTAGGACTTAGTTTAAAATTTTCTTTCAAGGGGAATATTTTCGTATCTCCATATACTGAACTTGAAGATGCATAAAAAAATGTGTTAAATTTTTTTTTTTTAAAACAATTTAATAAATTTCTAAAACCTTTATAATTAGAATTGATATATTTTTTAGGGTTTATTATTGAGTACCTCACTCCCGCTTGTGCAGCCAAATGGAAAATTACATTAAATTTTTTATTTTTTAAATAATCGTTTAATTTTTTTTTTTTCGATATATCAATATTTTGAAACTTAAAGTTTTTATAACTCTTTAAAATATTAAGACGTTTTTTTTTTAATTTAAGTGAGTAATAGTTGTCTAAGTTATCAATTCCATAAATTATATATTTTTTTTTTAATAATTCTAATGAAAGGCTAAAACCAATAAATCCAGCTACACCAGTTATAAAAATTTTCATTTTTTTATTATATTTTTTTTGAACTTAATATATTTATATCCTAACTAATGCAAAAAAAATTATTATCAATTATTACTGTTGTAAAAAACGATGAACAAAATATTCAGAAAACGATAAAGTCAATTATTAACCAAAAAAATATTAAATACGAGTATATAATAATAGAAGGTAAATCTCAGGACAATACTCTAAAAAAAATTCTTAAATATAAGAATAAAATAAATAAGATCATAAGTAAAAAAGACAATGGCATATACGATGCAATGAACAAAGGCTTAAAAGTTGCGAAAGGAGAAATAATAGTTTTTTGTAACTCAGGGGATTTTTTTTATAAAAATTCTTTGCAAAAGGTTATGTATTTATTTGATAAGTTTAATTATGATTTTGTTTTTGGCACTGTATTAAGAAATTATACAAAAGGAAAAATATTAAAGTTTGGATTTAATTTTAATAGAATGCTTTATAATTTTGATTTTGCAACATCTCATTCAACTGGTTTTTTTTTAAAAAAAAAAATTTATAATTTAATAGGTAATTATAATACTAAGTTCAAAATTTCTGCAGATTATGATTTGTACTTTAGGTTATACAAAAAGAACTTAAAGGGTGGATATACCAAAAAAAATCAAAAAATTGGAAATATGAAATCAGGAGGATATTCTTCTAAAGTAAGTTTTTTTGAACACTTGATTGAAGAAACAAAAATTAGACTTCATAATTCACAAAATATTTTTTATGTTTTTTTAATATTTATTAATTCAGTATTTAAGAATTTTCATAAAATTTTTTTTCAAAATAAAAAATAGTTTTTTTAAGCTTTAATTTATTCGGGTAAACAGCATACATCATAGAATTTTCCTTCATAATCAAAAGCTTCCTTAAAACTATCAATTTCATATAAAATTCCGTCTTCAAGTGTTAAATAAACTTTGTATTTGAGTTCAAAAATATAATCATAAGAAGATGGGCTTATATTAAGATATTGAATTCTCTCTCTATCAAATTCAAAGAGCAAGGTTGGTTTAAATTTTTCAATAATTTTTTTTGATCCTTTTATAATATCTAACTCATCTCCTCCAGTGTCGATTTTTATAAGAGAAATTTTTTGATGATATTTTTCTAAAAAAAAATCATCTAGACTAGTACAGGCCACTTTTCTCTCTAGTATATTTTTTTCTTTGTTTTTAAATAAATTATTTTTTATAAAAGCATGAGAGTGTTGCATATCAAGATTTTTAATTTCAAAAAAAACTTTATCTTCTGTTTTTGACCCTACCCCAATATTATGAGCTTCTATTTCTGAGTGTTTTCTATCTTTATTAATTTCTATATTAAACAATAATTCTGAAAAAGTTTTTTCTGATGGTTCAAAAGAGATGACTTTTCCACTATTGCCATTTTTTTCATTTTTGTCAGATTCTTTTTTTTTCAAAATATTTGCAAATTTAACACTCAGAATACCAACATTTGCCCCTATATCGATAACAATAGAATTAGGTTGTATGACAGATTCTAGAATTTGGTCGTGATGTGGTTCAAATTCATTATAAATATAAAAATTTCTTTGTAATTTTTTTTCTAAATCTAAAAAAAAGTTATCATTTTCAATTTTGAAAAACATCTTATTTCCTTTTATTTTTTTAGCTCTTTCAATATTTTCGAAATTTTTTTTTAATCTTTTTAAATAAATAAAGATTGATAGAAGTTTTTTTTTAAAGAAAATTTTAATAGAATTTGTATCTAAACTCACATCTTTATTTAATATAAAATTAGGTTTTTTATTTTTTTTATTCATTAATGTTTTTATAATTAATCATGTTTTAGTATTTTTAAAAATTAATAAAATTATACTTATATTTAAGATATTTTTAAACTATTTCGATATCAGGAAGAGGAAAAATAAAATGACCACCATTTTTTATAAATAAATGTTCTTTTTGCAATATATGATTTTTAAAATGCCATGGTAAAACTAGAAGATAGTCGGGTTTTTTTTTTTTAAAATCTGCATCATTAATAATTTTGATTTTTGAACCGGGCGTTACTCGATTTCTTTTATAAGGATTCACATCCACAATATAAGGTATAGATTTGCTGTTTAAGCCACAGAACTGTAAAATTACATTTCCTTTTGTAGACGCTCCATAGCCAGCTACATTTTTTTTCATGTCCTTTAAGTTCATAATTAGATCTTTAAGAAGTTTTTTATGTTTAAATACTTTGTTCTTGAAATCAATCAATGTTTCAATTTTATTAAATTTATATAATTCCTCTTTTTTCAAAAGCCAATCAACTAACCTACTTTCCTTAAATTTTTTGGATTTTTTTTTTGCTACAGTAATTGCAAAACTTCCACCATTAATATCATTTAATTCAATTTCTATAATTTTAAAATTTGATTTATCTAAAATATACTTCAAAGACTTAAGTGAATAGTATTCTAAGTGTTCATGACAAATAGTATCATAAGAAATATTTTTTATCATACTTGGCATATAACTTTGTTCAAAATGCCAAATACCATCTTGATCTAACGATTCATAAATCTCTCGAGCGAATGAAATAGGATTTTCTAAATCATAAAACATAGCTATCGACGTAATAGCTTTCGCCTTCTTTTGAATTAGGTTTTTTTTAATTATTTCTGATGAAAAAAATTCAGGAATAATTATTGTTTTTTTTTTATAAAATTTTTTAAATTTTTTAATAGTTGGATCAATTCCAACGGTTTTACAAGTATTAAGAAAAAAGGACAAAAAGGTACCATCATTACTCCCTATATCAATAAATAAATCTGATTTTGAAAAGTTGGCTAATTTTTTTATTTTTTCAGATTTATTTTTTAAATGATTTACCATTGATTGATTTAATGACGACATATAGCCATAGTTAGATCCATACATTTCATAACGATTAAAATTCTCTGATAATTGTAATAAAGAACAATTATTGCAAAAAATCAGAGATAAGTTTCCTAATGAAACTTTTTGACTTTTATTTTTAAGAAAAATACCAGTTAAATATTGATTACCCAGATCCAAACACTTTACAAGGCTAGTGCTTTCACAGGATCTACATTTATTTATTTTCATTTTAATGTATATAAAATATATTTAACAAAAAACTCAACATAAGCAAATTAAATTGAAAAAAGTTTTAATTACTGGAGCGTTAGGTCAAAATGGAAAGATCTTGTCCTATATATATCTAAAAAAAAAGTTTAAGGTTTATGGTTTAATTAAAAAAAATAAAAAAAAAAAGATTAAGAATATTAATTATATTATTGAAAACCTAAAAAATAAAAAAAAAATTGTAAAAATTTTGAGTAGAATCAAGCCTCATATAATTATACACTTGGCGAGTATTAACAAAACATATCTGGAAAGATCAAAGAATGATAAATATTATAATAACTACTACATTAATTTAAAAATTACTAAAAACTTAGTGGATGCAATTAATCAAATTAATTTAAAACCAAAATTCATTTTTGCTGGATCATCTTTAATGTTTAATGATTCAAAAAAAAAAGTTGTTTCTGAAAAGGATCATTTTAAATCAAAAGATTATTATTCAAAGTATAAAATCGATGCTTATAGATATATAAAAAAAAATTCTAAAAATAGTTTTTTTGCTACTACAGTAATTTTATTTAATCATGACTCTGTTTATAGAGATCCAAGTTTTCTTATACCAAAGCTAATATGTGCTTTTAAAAAAAAGAATTTAAATTTTATAAAAAAAATCTACGCACTAAATATAAGTGGAGATTTTTCTCATGCTGAAGATATATGTAAAGGTATTTATAAAATATCTATTTTAAATAAAAAAATAGAAAAAATAATTTTATCCTCAGGAAAAAGATTTTATTTGAATAGTATAATTAATTTTTTAGAAAAGAAATTTAATTTTTTAATTGATAAAAATAATATATCAAATAAAAAGAAAAATTTTAAAACTATTGGTTCCAATTACTTGGCAAAAAAAATATTGAATTATCAACAAAGAAAAACGCCTATTGATGTTTGCAAAGAAATATTAAATGCTTAATTTTAATATTAATTTTTTTTTATAGTTTTAGAAGTTCTATTTTTTTATTAGATAAGATTTGCCTGTTAATCCGCACGTTTGAATATTTTTAACATTTTCACCAAAATATTCATTTATGGCTTTAACAGCCCCTGGAAAAGCCCATTCTTGATTTAAATATTCATCAAATGCAATTATGCCGTTGTTCACAACCTTGGGATAGAAAAACTCTAAAGAATCTTTATAACTTTGATATAAATCACAATCTAGATGTAATAAACAAATATCTCCAATACCATTTTTTTTTTTAAAAGATTCATTAAAAAAGCCTTTAATAAAGTTAATGTTTTTAAAATCGTCTTCTTTAAATCCAATTTTTTTTAAGTTATTTTTAACAAAGTTCTCATCCGTATGACCCCAGTCACCTTTTTTTGCTTTTCTTATTGATAAATCTTCTTTAGATGGTGATGGAAAGCCTTCGAATGAGTCAAAACCATAATATTTTTTATCAATTAATTTCTCTTTTGTTATAATATTAAATAGCAAGAAAGAAAGATGAAAACCATTTCCTACACCGCACTCTACAATATCGCCTTTTAGAGAGTTCTTTATAATATGTGAAAAATGCATATTCCAATAATCTAAAAATTTAAATTTATCTAAATTATTTATGGTAGTTACTGAGAGTGTTTGAGCTTTTTTAATCTTAGAGTTTAAATATAATTTTTTATAAAACTTATAGATAGTTTTATTAAAAAATTTATTATCTAAATGCTTTAAATATTTAAAATTCATTTTTTTATACTTACCATGTGATAAAATTTAAAAAGTTTTTCATGAATTTTAAATTTAGATATTATTTTATCTCTATCTCTAAACAAATAGTTTTTAAAAAAATCTTTTGATAATAAATATTTTTTATTATTTTTTCTTAAACTTTCTTCTTGCTCAAAGTTGTGTAGGCTATCTGGAGTAAGGTATAAAAATCTTAAAACCAACCTATGCTTTGTCTTGCAGTGACCACCTTTGTGATAATTTCTAAAAGTATCAATAAAAAGTCCAGTTCCAGGGTCTCCCTCTAACTTTAGTAAATTATTATTTTTATTATTATGAATAAAGTAGTTGAAATCTTTATCCAAAATTTTTCCCCTTTCTCCAGTAAGGCCAGAATCAATTTCCTTTTTAATTCTATAAAATATATTTAAAGGATCTTTTTCTTTTAGAGTTATAAATGGCCCGTTGTTTTCGTCTACTTTGCTTAAGGCTAGAAATAAATTAAAACTTTTATATCCAAGATCATCTCTATGCCAAAGCTGAGCTGACCTTGGTTGATTCCCTGATGGAATATTTAAATTTATTTCAATCTGAGTTAGTATGGGAAAAACACCTAAATAGTTGCAGGCAGTTTTAATCATAAAATCTGAAGTAGCAAATTCAACAATCTCTCTTTTTAAATCCTCATTCATATAATCCCAAATATCAAGAAGATATGGACTAACTGCTTGAGCCTGATTCACTCCACGCTTCTTTTCTTGTTTATACTCGTCGCTTTTAATATAATTAATTTTTTCATCGATAAACTCTGAACTAAGTTGACTATTTATTTTTTTGGTAAGCAGTTTTAGTTCGCTATTATCTTTAACTAACTTCTTTGAAGAACTTTCAAATCTAATATATTCAGAATTTGTTTTTTTAATACAAAATATAATTTTATAAATTTTGCCTTTAAAATTAATAATATATTCCCAAAAAAAACTATATATTGGAATGAAAATGTATTTTAAAAAAAACAAGTAGATTTTGGTATTTTTAATTTTTTTCATTTATAAATTTATAAAAGTATTTCTTATTTAAACCATGTTGGTAATTTAACCCAACATTGTAGCCTAAGTCATAAAGGAAATCATAATTAGTTTTTATTTTCTTTTTGACACGATTAGATACTAAATCAAATAAATTTTTTGGATCACTTCTAAAAATGTGTATGCATCCTGTGTCTTCAGTAAAATTAACAACATTTTGTAACAAAAAAATAATTCTTTTTGGAAGAATTGTTTGACCTTTGCTAAGTAAGAAATGATTTTTGTTATGAGATAATAATAATTTTTTATATTCGCTTAAGTTTTTTGGTTTAAATACTAAATTTTTATTAAACTTAATTAATCCTACATTTGAAATTACTATAGGTTTTATGCCTAAACATGCGGCCTCAAGATGAGAGCTACCAGAATATGTCACAATTCTTTTAGATATTTTAAACTGCTTCATATTCGATCTACTATTTTCCTCAAAGAAAATATTTTGCGGTTTTTTACCATCAAAAACATCATTAAATATATCGTTAATTATTTTTTTTTGATTTTCACCCCATCTGTCTGCGGAAGGATGTTTTCTTAATATCCAAGTTTCCTTTGAATCCTTAACAATTTTTAAAGTCTCCACAACCCAAGAGTAATAGTCTGGAAATATTCTTTTGATATCTATATCATCAAAAGATGAATCTTTAAAAATATGTAACATTATCACATTAATATTTGTAGACTTATATTTCTTTTTTTTAGATTTTATTTTTGCAGCGAAATTTACTTCCTCATTTTTTGAAAAGCCATTTTGTAAATTTTTCCAATACTTCTCAATTTTTTTTTTCGAAATAATTTTTATACTTTTTTTATAAATTTTTTTGTCTAAAAATTTACTATCTCTGTCAAAATTTTTTTCTTGCTTTATTATAATTTGACCATTGAAACGATAAGTTTTTATATTGATTGATCTTAGTAAAGCAAATAAAAATCTTTCCGAATAGACTAAGTGACAAAGGAAAGCATAATTTACATTATTTGATTTAAGAATTTTAAAATCTAAAAATTTTTTTGATATTTGCAGACATGACTTAATCCTTGACTTAAATTCGACTCTATCAAGTTCATTATTATTATTAATTATTCCAGCATCCCAAAAACTATGTAAAATTTGTTTTGGAATCCACTTAATTTTTTTATTTAGTAAATAACTTTTTTTAAAAAAGAAACTTAAAAAGAAAAAAATTAAGAAAAAAATTCCTATAAATAAAAATTTTAAAAAACTTATTTTATTAATGCTTATTTTTTCAAGATGTTTAATTTTATACTTAGATTTCAAACTTTTATAAAAAACATTTGAATTAAAATCGATGCTTGTATCTTTTTCAAAAATAATTGTTTGAATATTTTGTCTTTTGCAAAACCCATCGATTATTGGAAGTAAGCTTAAAACTAAAAGTGGTCTCATGCCACCGCCTACATAAAGTGTATTATTTTTCATCATAATTTAAAACTTTATCAAAATTTGGGCTTATTATTTATTAAAAATTTTTTTTGCTAATTTTAAATCTTCTAACTTATTTATATCTATATTGTATTTTGGATTATCATAAACTACACATGTAACATTTTTGCCTATTCTTTCACCTTTTCTTAAACAATAAGATTTTGTTGCTAAGGCGACGCCGGTATCTTCTCTCAATATTGGTTTTTTAACCTGTCTAGGTTTTTTTCTATCACTAAAATTAGATAATCTTACTAGTCCTCCTTTTTCTTTAAATAACCAGTAATTTTTGTGCTGAGAATATGCTGCAAAACAACTATCAAATTTTGAGTTAAAAATTTTTTTAAAACATTCATCAAGGATATTTTTTGGTCTTAAAGGTTCTGTTACTTGAACGTATCCTGAGTATTTTGATTTACCAAATTTTTTTTCGAATATTTCGATAGAGTGTTTAAGGACATCCTCACTTGACACATAGTCGCCTGAAAGTTTTTTTGGTCTTTTGATTACAAAACATTTTTTAAGTTTTGCTTTTTTTAATATTAAATTATCATCGCTACTTACAACAACATTTGTTACATATTTTGATTTTTTGACGTAATCAACAGTTATATCAAATAAAGTTTTATCTCCAATTTTAAGCCTATTTTTATTTTTAAGCCCTTTAGAATTTCTTCTGCAAAGAATAAAACAAGGTATTTTCATTGGTATTCTATATTGGAACTTTCGCTTGAAAATAAAATTCCTTTTCTCAGATAGTCGGGATCAAAGATTATACCCTTAGACAAGTTTAGAACGAATATTGAAGGTTTATTTTTATGTTTATTCAGTTCTATATTTTTTATAACATTGTTGTCATTAAATTTTAGAATAAAATTTTCTTTAAGATGATCTGCATAAGTAAGAGATTCATAATTATTAAAAATAGCTTTATTTATTATTTTTTTTAACTTAAAAAAATTAATTTTATCTTCAATTTTAAGATAAATGTTGTAATTAATATCCTTCCATAGATTAAAATGTTTTTTATATACTTTAATTAATTTTTTTTCTAATGTGCCGTCATATTTTAAAAATGATATTTGGTCACTTCTTTTTAAATTAAAATCCGATAGAACTATAACTTTCTTAATATTTATTTTTTTAATAAATCTATTTTTTAAAATTTTATTAATTTTTTTTCTTAAATAATTTTTTTTATTTAATCCCTTGCCATCCAAAATAAGACATATGTTATGATATTTTAGTTTTAAAAAATCACACTTATTCCAAAAATTACGGTATTTTTTCTCAACTATTTTGTATGTTGTCTCTGCTCTTCTAGATCTTGTTTCGTGTTGATGTATGCCATGAATATGAAAAACAGTAGATTTTCCAGTATAGGCAATTTTATAACCTTTATTGCAAATTTTATTTGCCCAAATTTTGTCTTCTATATTTGTAATCTTAGAATTAAATTTATTTTTTTTTAAAATTTTTGCTCTAAAAAATGAATTTGCATTATTTAGGTAAGGATCTCTTCTATAAACAATTTCCTCGTTTTTAAATATTATATCAAGGTCAATTAAATTTTGATAACTAGTGCCTGGCAATGGTAATTGTTTACCGAATGCAGCGACTATATCATAATTTTTCCTAAAATATTCCAAGTATTCAGATAACCAATAATTATTTAAAGGTATGCAATGAGATGATAAAATGGCAATATATTTTCCATCACATTTTTGAACTGCTTTGTTGAGTACATCTCCTGGAAGATATTTTTTTATCTTTATAATTTTTTTTACTTTATACTTCTTAAGTACTGAGAGAGTATTGTCACTACTTAAATTATCGCAAAAAATGATTTCAAAATTTTGATGTGTTTGTTTATCAAGTTCTTTAAGTAATATTTTGAGCCATCGTGACTCATTTTTTCCTCTTATAATTATAGAAATTAAATCTTTATATTTTTTGACCATCTCGACCTATAATTTTTATAAATATCTGTTTCACATCTTTGAATCCCTAATCCATGTTTTTTATTAAATTCTTTATATAAATTTCTTAAATTATTTAACTTAGAAAACTGTTTTTGATTTAAAGCAAATTTATTGTCTCGCCCTGGCAACTTATTATTTATTGTAAAATGTTTTTCAATAATTTCTGCGTTATTAAAAAGAGCATATGCTGCGTCCTCTATGCCTTGATAATGTCCTGAATATCCTACCGAACCAAAGTTTTTTTTAAGATAATCAAATTTTTCAAAATTACAATTTTCAGATTTGAGAGGATAGCTACTAACACAGTGTAATAAACATGTTTTTTTAGAATAGCTTTTTTTTGTTTTCACGAATTTAATTAATTTATTTAGCTCATTTTTTTTCATACAACCTGCAGATACGATAACTTTTTTAAAGTTTTTTAAAGCAAATTCTATTAATTTAATATTATAAGATTCATGAGATGGTATCTTTACCCAGCTATCTTTGGTTGCTTTTAAAATTTTTAACCCATCAATATTAAAAGCTGATGCAAAACATTTGATAGAAACTTTATTTGAATATTTTTTTAAATATAAATATTTTTCTTTATCTAGATAAGCTTTTTCGTATATTTTTCTTCTTCCATCGTTATCCCAAGGACCATTTTTTAAATTTGATGGATCCCAAATTTGAAATTTGACTGCATCTGCCCCAGATTTTTTTGCTGCAGCTATCATTTTTTTTGCAAGTTTTAAATTACCCAGAAAATTCCAACCAATTTCAGCTACAAGTATTGTCATAATCAAAATTTTAAAAATATATTATAGATTAATTTATAACTAATTTGATTCAGGTTTAATCATTCCTCTTATATGATCACATCCATTGCAAGCATCAATAAGATAAGCTTTTTTGCTTTCGTGAAGTTTTCTAGCTTCTTCCAATTTTTTACCTTCCCAAATTTCAGTTAAATTTGGTTTTTCGTCATTGTAATTGCCGAGAGTTAATCTTTTTCCAGCATCTCTACAACAAGCAGTAATTTCTCCTCCGACATTCACTGTCATTCTTTGCCATAAGGCTGGACAAGCATATGATTTATTTTGTTTTCTTTCTTTTGTATATCTATCAACTTTATCAAGACCATCTTGATTTCTATAGTCCGTGTATGTAATTTCGTCAGTAAATGGTCCCCAGAATTTTTCAAAATTTTCTGCTTCATGATCATTTTCTTTCATTCTAACCATGCTGACTCTAATTATAGGTTTCTTAGCTTTCATTTTTTCCCTAGTTTTGTAAAAAATCTTTACTTTTTCTACTGTTTCCTCGAATTTGGCATTTACTCTAATTTTCTCATAAATTTCTTTTGAGATAGAATCTAAAGAAAAAATAATCCTATCTAAACCAGAATTTACAACATCTTCTGCAAGTTTTTCATCCATAACTGTACCATTAGTATGAAGCATAACGTCTAAGACTCCTTTTGATTTTGCATAAGTAATCATTTTGACTAAATTTTTATTATAAAATGACTCTCCAAAATTATTTAAATTTATTGCTTTAAGTCCTTTTGGCGCCCCTTCATCAATTATTTTTTTAAAAGTATCAAGTTTCATCATTCTATTTTCCCACTTGCCTAACTCAACACGATGAGTTCGAGGACACATTGGACATGCCAAATTACAATATGATGTAACTTCGATATCTAGATGAAGTGGAAACTCTGTTTTTATATGTTGAACAGCTGTATCTCTCCATAGTTTTCTGTATTCTTTGTATTCTGGTAAATTTCTATAACTTGCACTAACATTTTTTTTTACAACATTATAATGAGCATATAGTTGATTTAGCTCATCATCATTTTCTTCATTATAGTTATCTGCAAATTTTGTTTGATCTTTCATTTTTTTTCTTCAATTAGCTTTTATAACATTTAAAGCATTGTCCACAAGGTAAATTTAATTATTAGGTTGATATATCATAACTAACTAATTTTTTATTTTCTAATTTATAAACAAAATCAAAATTTTTAGTTAATTGTTCTGAATGTGTTATGAAAATAATAGTTATATCCTTCAGGTTAGATAATTTTTTAATTATTTCATTTTCTGTTTTTTTATCTAATGAGTTTGTAGATTCGTCAAAAATTAAAAGCTTTCTACCACTATAAAGTGCTCTGGCTATTCCAATTTTTTGTCTTTGGCCTCCTGAAACATTTCCACCAAATTCACCAACTGAAAATAATTCTTTTTCTTTTTTTCCATTAATTAAATTTTCAAGTTCAACAAATTTTATTATTTCCTTAAATTTGATATCATCGATTGCTTCATCGTCGGATTTAAATGTAATATTATTTCGGATTGATGAATTAAATAAATAAACTCTTTGAGATGTATAGGCAATATTTTGGATCCATTTATTAACTCTGCTAGATTCTAACAAATTATTATCTATATATATTTCACCATTAGTCGGTTTTTTTAATCCTGAAAGTATGTCTATGAATGTACTTTTTCCAATTCCTGTTTCTCCAATAATGCCTAATTTAGTATT
>MDSW01082265.1_pt1 | contig 18225 bp, 12 predicted proteins | sample 811171 | NCBI WGS metagenome assembly MDSW01 (sample SAMN05326641, study PRJNA326480) | marine metagenome | isolation source: seawater | place: Atlantic Ocean: North West | collected 2012 | reverse complement strand
GCGGGGGCGCGACGCGACGCGACGCGACGCGCGCGACCCCGCGCGCGTTGATACAATGTAGAAAATTCTTTCGCGGCCGACGCGGCCGTTCGTTTTAATCGACGACGACTCGACCGCGCTACGGCGCGCGACGGTCGTCGTCGCGTCCGCGCCCGCGCCGCGCGCGCTCTCGTTTGCGTCTTGTTCCTTTCGCGAGATCGCGTGTTCGTCATAACATTAGTCCACTATGTTATCGCTTCAACGCGCGCGCGCGCACACACACAGGCAACCACCAACCCAACACGCGGATACATCAGGTACAGGTAATACTCCTTCCTTCCTCCTCTCATCGACCGACTCAGTACGTGTTATACTTCGCGCTGTTGCAGATCGTGATGAACGCGTCCCCGATCAGCGACGCGCCGCCGACGAGGAACCCGTCGATGTCCTCCTGCTTGGCCAGCTCTTCGCAGTTGCCCGCGTTGACGCTGCCGCCGTATTGAATCCGCACCTTCGACGCGACGTCTTGGGACACCGCGGACGCCATGAACGCGCGGATCCCCGCGTGCGTCTCCTGCGCCTGCTCCGGCGTCGCGACCTTCCCGGTGCCGATCGCCCACACCGGCTCGTACGCGATGACGACCTTCTCCCAATCGCCCGCGGAGAGCTCGTTCACGATCGCCTGGAGCTGCCTGCGGCAGACGTCTTGCGTCGCGCCGCTCTCGCGCTCCTGGAGCGTCTCGCCGATGCACGCCATGACGGAGAGCCCGTTCTTGATGGCGTACGCCACCTTCTTGCCGACGAACTCGTCGCTCTCGCCGCACAGCGCGCGGCGTTCGGAGTGCCCCAGAATGACCCAAGGCACGTTCGCATCCGCCAACATCTCCGCGCTCACCTCGCCGGTGAACGCGCCGCCTTCGCTCACCCAGCAGTTTTGCGCGGAGAGCTTGAACTGGCGGTCGATCGTGCTCTGGACCTTGGGCAGGTACAGCATCGGCGGGGCGACGATCACGTCCACGTCCGCGTCGATCTCGCCCTTGTTCAAGTCCTTCACGAGCTGCGTGATGGACGCGGTGTTCCCGTTGCACTTCCAGTTTCCGCCGACGACGAATTTGCCCGTGCCCGCCATCGTCGCGACGCAGCGGGAGGACGCGCCGCGCGAGGCGCGCGCGCCGCGGACGGAGGTCTGAGGAGAAAGGACGCGGACGGACGGACGAGTTGGGGGACGGAGGACGCGTCAGCGCTCCGTTACGACGGCGAAGGGAGGGAGGGATAACGAGCGAACGATCTCGACGATATTTTTCGCGATCGCTCGATCGGTCGATCGCGCGTCGCGCGGCGCGACGCGCGCGACGGCCGGACGGCGAAGGCGGCGGCGGCGGGCGTCGCGCGCGTCCGCGCGCGCGCGTCCGCGCGGCCGGCCGGCGACGCCGCCGCCGCGCGCGCGCCCGTCGCCATCGCGCGAGGAGAAACGCGCGAGAGGCGGCGCGCGAGTCGCGAGGGGACGCACCGCGAGCGTCGCGGAAGGGTGAGCCTCGACATCGCGCGACAGCGCGCCCGGTCCCTTGACGCGCCGTAACCCGACGAACGACGGCGCCGCGGGCGCGACGACGGACGCGGCGGTGCTCGCGACGACGGACATGACGTCTCGAGTGCTACGGGTTCTTCAACTTCGCGTTCCGTTCGATGCGACGGTGCGGCGCGACGCGAAGTGGCGCGCGCCGCGATCACGCGGAACCCCTCTCGAGTCGCGACCCACCCCCCGCCGACCCAACCGCCTCATCGGCCCTTCCCTGACGTGATTGGCCCTCGCGTTTCGGATGACTGCGGATGAGCCTCTCACGTTTCGGACGTTTTTTCGTACTACGTTTCGGCGACTACTCTGACTGTTTGCGCGTGCGAAAAGTTACGGGTGACGTGGGGTGCCGCGTGTCGATCGCCCGTCGGTTCGCAGTCCTTTTTTTCATCTCATCAGCTCCCATCTCGTCGCAGCCGCCTTCGATCGTTCGCGACGACGTCGACGCCGCGAGGACGCACTTCACCCGACGCGCCCACCCGTCATTCACACGAAATCAACGTCCGCGAAATGGCCTGCATCGCTTCCTCCACGATGACCGCGCGCGTCTCCGCGCGCGCGTCCGCCGCGTCCGCGCGCCGCGCGACGCTCTCGTCCAAGGCGCCCGTCAAGGCGCGGTTCGCGTCGTCCGTCGCGACGAAATCCTCCGCGCGCCGCGCGACGACGACGACCGCGTCCGCGGCGCCGCTCGTCGGCAACGCCGCGCCGGACTTCTCCGCGGAGGCGGTCTTCGACCAGGAGTTCATGAACGTCAACCTGAGCGACTACCGCGGCAAGTACGTCGTCCTCTTCTTCTACCCGCTCGACTTCACCTTCGTGTGCCCCACGGAGATCACCGCCTTCTCCGATCGCTACGAAGAGTTCGCGAAGATGAACACCGAGGTCCTCGGCGTGTCCGTGGACTCGCAGTTCTCGCACCTCGCGTGGATCCAGACCGAGCGCAACGCCGGCGGCCTCGGCGACATCGCGTACCCGCTCGTCTCCGACCTCAAGAAGGAGATCTCGTCCGCGTACGACGTCCTCACCGAGGACGGCGTCGCGCTCAGGCGCGTTCTATACACTGGTCCCCATACGACCGCGTTGGCGTGGTGAACGCCGATCCTTAAGGACTTTTCCCGTCGTTTCTCTGCGCCCACACCTCGCTTCTAATCCCCGCCATCGACGCCTTTCAACTCCACCTGACGCCTTTCAACTCCACCCCGACATCGCTTCGTATGGAACGACCCTCAGAGGGCTCTTCATCATCGACAAGGAGGGCGTCGTGCAGCACTCCACCATCAACAACCTCGCGTTCGGCCGCTCCGTGGACGAGACGCTGCGCACGCTGCAGGCGCTTCAGCACGTGCAGGAGAACCCTGATGAGGTTTGCCCGGCGGGGTGGAAGCCCGGCGACGTCACGATGAAGCCGGACCCGGAGGGATCCAAGGAGTACTTCGCCGCCATCTAAACGCGTCGCGACGATCGTCGACGCGTTTTTATTCGCCGCGACGACGATCAGATTCGCCGCGGCGTCGCGCCGCGAACTGCGAGGAGAGCGCGCGGGCGGGCGACGAACGCTACATTCTTTTTTTACCGAAGGTAAAGTAATACGATATCATCACTCTTCGATTCGACGACGCTTCGAGTCGACTCGGTCGCGCGCGGCGCGCGCGTAGCGTACGGCGCGGAAAAGTCTCGACGCGCGGAGGCGTCGACGACGCAAACGCCCCTCAATACAGCCTCTACGCTAACGTCAGAAGACGCGTACTCAGACTACTTACTATTCGCCAGCGCTCGCGGCCTCGACTTTCCGCAGCATCATGTCTCCGCACAACGGGCACTCGCAGCACAATATATCCTCTAACCGTTGCACCGCGTACGTTTTATCGTCGTCCGACAGCGCCGCGGCGTTCGCGCCTCGCCCGACCGCGAGGACGCCCGTCTCTCGAAACGTCTTCCGCAGCCGCTTCAACTCGCGCGTCAACGGGACCCGTCGCACGACGCTCATGAGCTCCAAACACCGCGCGCGAACGTCCGGAAGCATCCACGGCAGCGCAGCCTCGACGAGACACGTGCTGTGGAACCCCATCCCGCACGGAAAGACGTAATACTGCGACAGCGGCGACCCCTCCGCGACCTCGTCGGGGTCGACGCCGTTTGGCGCGAAAAACGAAAAGCTCCACGGAAGCTGCGAGATCGGCCGTCCGCACTTCGCGCACGGCGTCCGCGCCGGCAGCCGTATCGTCCGCGCGCGCATGGCGTCGATCGCCTTCGTCGTCTCCCGCGTCGTCGCCTCCGCGGCGTCGACGCGCGCGCGCGACCGCTCGATGTCCCCGGCGCGGGTTTTCAGTTCCGCGAGGACGAAGGGCTTCGCGACGTCGATCGCGTCAAAGTCCGGGAGCACGCGGAGGACGTCCTCGACGGTCAGGACGCCCTCCGCGTCGTGCACGAGCGCGAGCGCGCGCGCGACGGCGGCGTCGACGTCGCCCCCGGCTTTACTAATCTCCGCGTCGACGATTCGAAGCCAGAGCGATTTGCCGCGGCGGCGCGCCGCCGCAGCGGCGTCCTCGCCGTTCTCGTCGAGTCCGTCGTCCGCACCTCTCCTCCCTTCGTCGTCGTCGTCGCCGCCGCCGCCGAGATGATACATCTCCGCGGCTTTCGCGGCGACGAGCTTCGCGGTCGCGAGGTCGCCCGCCTCGAGCGCGAGCTCGAGCGCGGAGCCGTGGTCCGCGCCGTCGCAGTGCACGTGAATCGCCGCTCTGAACGCGCCAAACTCTTCGCACAGACGAGCGGCGAGCTCTTTATCGAACAGCGCGTCGCCGTTCGCGCCGACGCCGACGCCGGCGACGTACCGCATCAGCGCTTTCGATCCATCGCGCTCGTGGCCGTCGACGAGCAGTCTGAGCAGGCAGTCGTGCACGGTCCGGTCCTCGCACCGGGGCGGCCCCGCGCCGCCGCCGCCGCCGACGGACGGCGACGCGACGCTCTGTAAGTACCGCGTCGCCTCCGCCTTTCTCTCCGCGTCTTCCTTCTCGGTCAACCCCGGGGTTCGACCCGGCCCGACGAACGGTTTGAACGCGGGCACGAGCCTCGCGGGGGGTAACGCGTCGACCCCGCACGCGAGGAAGCAGTCCACCGCCTCGCCGGGAAGCCTTCGAAAAAGTTCCGGCGCGCACCGCGCCTTTACAAAGCGATGGCGGGGTGGAGTTCAAAGGCGTCAGATGGAGTTGAAAGGCGTCGAGGGCGGGGATTGAAAGCGGGGGGTGGGCAGAGAGAGACGCCGGGCAAAGTCCTTAAGGAACGGCGTTCACCACGCCAACGCGGTCGTATGGGGACCAGTGTGAGATAGAACGCGCCTTCGCGTCCGACGGGACGTTCGCGTCTCGCATCGCCTCGAAAGCCTTAGCGTACTGCCCGTGCCGCACGCGGTGCGACAACACGTCGTCCCACGCGCCGATCACCTCCGCGTAGTGCGCGAGGTCGTCGAGCCGGCCGGACTCCGTCAGGAGCTTCTTCGTCGCCGCCGCGTCGAGCCGAGGCGCGTACGCGGATAAAAACGTCGTCAGCTCTCCCGCCGCCGCCCCGCCGTCGTCCTCCTCCTCCTCCTCCTCCGCCGCGCACGCCCTGCTGACGTGCAAATCCAACAGCCACGACGCGAGCTTCTTAGCGAGCGCGGCGTCGTGACCTTCGTGACCTTCGCGACCTTCCCGACCTCGACCGCCGCCGCCGCGACCGTCGACGTCGTCGAGCATCAGCGTGAGATACCGCGCGAGGGCGTCGTCTATACAAGCGAACGTCGGGGTGGAGTTCAAAGGCGTCAGACGGAGTTGAAAGGCGTCGAGGTCGGTGATTGAAAGGAAGGGGTGGGCGGAGAGACACGCCGGGAAAAGTCCTTAAGGATCGGCGTTCACCACGCCTACGCGGTCGTATGGGGACCAGTGTATAGAACGCACCGGCGCCGGCGTCTAGAAACCCCATGCACACCGTCTCGAACGCGATCGCGTCGTTCCCCGCGGCGGCGTACCACCGCGCCGCGTCCATGGGGTCATCGCACGCCTTCGCGCGAGCGACGAGGACGACGCCGCGCTGCGCGGCCGTCTCGCACGCGCGCAGCGCGTCGTCGTAGTCGCCGCGACGCGCGAGAATTTTCCATGCGCGGCGACCTTCCCGCGTCGACGTCGCCTCCGTCACCGCCGTCGTCGTGGCCGCGAAGAGACAGCCTCCGCCTATTCCGCCGCCGCCGCTCGCGACGAGCGCCACGCCAACGGGTTGTTCGCGATCGTCTTCCGCGTCCGCGTCTCGATCGATCGTCAGGGTCAGCCGCTGCGCGACGGCGCCGGTCAGCGCGCACGTCGCGAGGAGCGAGCCGTCGCGGGAGAGCGCGACGACGTGCGACGGCGTCGCCGCGACGGCGACGGGATCGAATCCCCTCGGGAGCGGGAAGAAGCGCGTCGCGCCGGCGGCGGCGCCGTCAAGGCGCGCGAGCGTCGCGGTGTGCACGCCATCGCGCGTGAGCCACGCGAGCCGGTTCGCGGACTCGCTGACGTGTAACGCGACGCCGGCGGCGTCGTCGTCGGCGCCGTTCTATACAAGCGAATGTCGGGGTGGAGTTGAAAGGCGTCAGTTGAAGCTGAAAGGCGTCGAGGGCGGGGATTGAAAGCGTGGTGTGGGCGGAGAGACGCGCCGGGCAAAGTCCTTAAGAAACGGCGTTCACCACGCCAACGCGGTCGTATGGGGACCAGTGTATAGAACGCACCTCAGCGCCGGATCCGGACCCGTCTCGACGACGCGACGCCAGCCGCGCGCCGCCGCCGCCGCCGCCGTTGAGCGTCGCCTCCAGCGTCGCGCCGCCGGCGAACCGCCGGAGCGCGTTCCGCGTCGCGACGAGCACCGCGTGCGCACCGCTCGCGTCGCGCGTCGCGTGCAACCCCACGATCGACGCGCGCGTCGACCCCGATCCCTCGTCTTCGTCCTCGTCCTCGACCGCGAAGATCCGCCGCGCGCTGCGATCTCGCCTCGACGCGTCCGCGGCGTCGACGGTCAGCTCGAACAGCGACCCGTCGCGCGTGCCGAGCAGGACGTCCCTCGCGAAGACGTCGTCGCACCGAGACGCGCTCCACGCCACCGCGGTGACGCGCTTGCCTCGCAACGACGCCAGCGGCGCGCCGCGCGTCGGCTTTCGCGACGGTTGGAAGTGGACGATCTCGACGTCCGCGTCGTCGTCGTCGTCGTCGCCGCCGCCGCCGCGCGCGACGCACGCGAGCGCGTGCGCCGCGTTCGGGGACACGAACACGCGCGTCACGACGACGCGACCGCGACCGGAGGACGACGTCTCCGCGTTCGCCGCCGCGCGTCGAAGCTCGGAGGAGGACGGGTCGCAGTCCACGGTCCAGGATGAGGACGCGCTCTTCGCATTCTTCGTCAGGTCGTGCACGACGCACGCGCCCGCGTCCGTGCCGACGACGACGACGCCGTCCGAGGCGTCCGCGCACGTCACGCGCCCGGCGCCCTTCGCGGCGTCGCGGACGCGCGTCTCTAGCGCGAATATCGGCGTCGCGTCGTCGTCGTCGTCGTCGAGCGACCCCGCCATCGCGCCCCGTCGCTATGATGAGATGAGCGGTGAGTTGTTAAGTTTCAAGCGTCGTCCACAGTCACAGCTAACAGCACACCGTCGCCGCGCCGCGCGGCGTCGACCACGATGCGGAGGACCCCGCTCCTCGCGCTCCTCGCGCTCCTCGCGAGCGCGACGCTGATCACCGGCGCGCTCGCGGTGCGTCTCGATCCTCGACCGCTTCCCTGTTCCCCGTCCGACGGCGCCGCTCACGACGCTCGCTCATCACCTCTTCCGACGACGACGACCACGACGATTTAACTACAGGACGGCGTCGCGCTCTTCGTGGACGGTCCGAACGGGTCCTACCTCCGCGGGGGCGGCGACGAGGGCGCGTTAGACGCGGTCTCCATCGCCGCCGCGGCCGCGGCGTTGCTCACGGTCCAACCCGTCGCGCACGTCAACGCGAAAGCGTCGTCGGAGGTGCGATCGCGACCCGTCCACCGATCGTCCTCTCCAGCAACTCCCAGCCCAGCCTTCGACGCTCGCGAAGTAGAGGAGCTGACGACGCGTCTCCGCGTCGGCGCGTTCTCTTCTCTCTCTTCCCCGCCCACAGGTCGAGTCTCTCCTCGCGCCGCCCGAAGACGTCGACGCCGCGACCGCGTCGCGCCCTAAAGCCCTCCTCAGCGTCCACGTCGCCGGCGTCACGGCCGAGCGCGCGCTCGAGGACGCGTTCGGCCACCGCGTCGCGGCGGCGACGCAAGCTGTACTGCGTCGGAGAAGAATCGCCGGCGACGCGCGACTCGCCGCGGACGCCGTCGACGCGTTGCGCGACGGCGACGACGGCGTCGGTCTTCTCTACAGCGACCTCACCGGCGACTGCGACGATCACGACGGCGCGGTGCTGTGGCCGGGCGTCGGCGCGGCGATCGCCGAGATCGCGACGGCGGCGAACGCGACGGCGGCGGCGCGCGCGATCGAATTCGACGCGGAGGATCTTCTCGGGCGCGTTCGAGTATCGCACTGGTCCCCATACGGCCGCGTTGGCGTCGTGAACGCCATTCCTTAAGGACTTTTCCCGGCGCATCTCTCCGCCCACACCTCGACGCCTATCAACTCCGCTTCTGACGCCTTTGAACTCCACGCCGACGTTCGCTCGTATGCAGAACGACCCTCGGCGGCGGCGGCGGCGGCGTCTTCGCGCTCCCGAAAGGCGGCGGCGGCGCCGCGATCGACGACGCCATCGGCGAGCTCGTCTGCTTTCACATGAACGCGGACGCGGCGTTTAAGCACGAGGCCGCGAGGGTGACGAAGAGAGGAGGAGGCGCCGGCGCGCGGAAGAAGGCGCCGGCGCCGGCGACGCGGACGCGGCCGCCGCGGTTGTTTCGCGCGACGCTGACGGGCGGCGAGAAGGTTCGACGCGCGCACGGCGCGCGGTCGTCGGAGTACGCCGCGTCGGTTCGTCTGACCGCCGCGGCGGTTCGCATCGCGATGGAGAAACTCTCGGACGCGAGGCGCGGCGAGGCTGTCGGCGTGATGACGTTTCCGGGGGAGGACGAGGTGGAGGCGAGGGCGGAGGCGCGGCGACGAGCGCTGCGCGCGGCGGAGGACGAGGCGGCGGAGGCGGAGGCGGCGGCGGAGCGGTCGCGGCGCGCGTCGACGGCGTCGAGCGCGGTCGTCGCCGCGCTGTTTCTGTTCTCGAGCGTTTGTCTGGGGATGGTCGCGCTGTGCGCGATGAAGTTTCCGAGAGACGCGCTCCTGTGGCCGCCGGAGAAGGAGGACTGGCTGAAGGAGGACTAGCTAGAGACTGCCGTGTCGAGTCGCGTGAAACAGAATGAAATTCCTGTCCGCATCCGAGAAAGCACGGCGCCTCCCGTCGTCCTCGTCGTCCACATCCGACCGCGCGATGGGGGGCGCGGGCGCGGCGGGCGCGTGCCAGGCGGCGCTGACGCACGTCTCGCACGTGCTCGCGGCGAATATCCACCGTCGCGCGGAGCTGACGGACGAGGAGCCTCTGCCGAGGTGCGCCTCGGCTCGACGCCGCGGAGCGATTCTCGGCACCTGCGACGCTTGCTGCGAACCGTTAATCGTCGTCGCTCGCTCCGCGTCGCATCCCATCTAACAACGACGCCGTTCCCGTCCTCCTCCTCCTCCGCGTTCTCTGACCGCGCTTCGTCCCCGCGCTTCCTTCGTCTCCACCCTTCGTCGCCAACGCGCGCAGCCTCGCGGCGAACGCGGTCCCGGAAGCCGTCGCGTCGCGCGTCCGCGCGTCCACGCTCGAGCGATGCGACGCCGAGCTCGCGCGAATCCGTCGATGGCTCCCCGCCTTCGCGGACGGCTCCAGGGCGACGTGGGGCGACGTCGCGGACGCGCTCGTGCGCGCGCTGGACGCGCTGCCGCCCTCCGCGTCTAACGCGCGCGCGATTGCGAGGAAGTTTCTCACGGACGCGCTCGCGGACGCGGTCGCGTCGCCGCCGATTCGCGACGCGGCGTCGTACCTCGCACGCGCGAACGCGAAACCGAGGCACTGCGCGCTCCTGCTCGCGTCGAGCGTGGAGGACGGCACGCCGGGCCTGGGCTCCGGCGCGACCGCCGCGACCGCGTTGGCGACGCTCGTCGCCGCGGGGCACGTCAGCGCCGCGTGCGCGGCGCTCCTCGCGGCGATGCGCGCGTCGAAGGAGGATTGGAATCGACAGGCGGTTCTCCTCGCCGTCGCCGCGCGATGGGAGTGGGCGGGGGACGGCACCCCGAGCGCGATAAGCAAAGGCGACGAGGCCGCGGGGCACGTGCTGAGGCTCGCGATGGACGTCATGGAGAACGGCGCGAAGCGAGGAGCGGAGCGGCGGCCGTTCGCGCTGTCGTTGGCGGCGATCTTACGCGCGCTGGCGCGATCCGACGGCGCGGGCGCGGGCGCGGGCGCGGATCACGACGACGACGTCGCAGCGGTCGCCGCGCATACGCAATCGTTCGCGTACCTCCCTCTGGACGAACTCGGCGAGCTCGCGCGCGAGTGGAGCAAGAAGCCGAACGCCGCGGCGGAGAGCGCATCGCTTCTGCAGGCTGTCGAGGCAGTGACGCGGCGGCGACGCGGCTCGTCGCGCGCGCAAGACGTCGCCGGTGCGGCGTCCCCCGAGGCGATCCGCACCGCGCTTCGCGACGCGATCGCCGCGGGGTTGGCGAGCGCCAAGGAGGGCGCGACTTCCGCGACGCTGGACGTGCTCGCGGCGCACTTGGAGGCGCGCGCGCTCGACGCGGCGGGCTCGGGCGCGGGCGACGACGACGACGCGTCGACGAGCGGGGAGGAGGAGCTGCGGGATCTGCTCGCGAGGGCGGTGGCGATAGGCGGCGCGCGCGGACCGCCCGCGACGACGTGGGGGAAGGTGGAGCGCGTTTTGAAGGCTGCCGCGCGGGTGTCGCCGAAGGTTGCCGTGGAGGTGCTCGCGGAGATGCTTCTCCCGGAGCGCGGCGGCGAGCGTCCGGGGAAAAAGAAAAAGAGAGCGTCCGCGTCCGCGGCGGCGGCGGGATCGACGCGGCGCGCCATCCTCGGCGCCGGCTCCGTCGGCGCGAAAGTCGTCGCGTGCAGGGTCCTCTCGTGGTCCCTGGACTACTGCAAGGCGAACGACTCGTATTCCGCCGAAAATGGCGGCGACGGCGTCGCGGGAGAACTCGCGGACGAGCTCTGGCGTTCCGTCGCGTCGCTCGCGCCCGGCGTCGCGAGCGCGCTGACGATCCCTCCGCCGCCCCCTATCACCGAGCTCGCCGGCGGCAAACAGAGCGCCGCGTCTGTACCCGCGCCGCCGCCCTCCGCGGTCGCGTACGCGGCGCACGCGTCCCCGATCGACGCGCCGACGGGCGACGACGCCGAGGCGTTGCTCGCGGCGTTCGCGTGCACGCCGTTGCTTCTCGCGTGGGCGCCGGACGAGGATGGCATCCCGAGCAACGGCGGCGGGCCGAACCAGACGCTGCGCTTAATCTCTGCCGCGGCGCGGTGCGGGAACGCGGATGTTGAAACGGCCGCGAGGGTTGCGTTACGACGCCACGTGTCGGCGTTACCCGGCCCCGCGTTGCGGCGCGCGGTGACGCTGTCGTTGAGAAGCGCGGAGAGCGCGTGCGAGTCGTTCACGACCGAACAGGAGTGGGCGTGCCGGCTGACGACCGCGGCGGTGGCGCTGTCCGAAGCCGTCGGGCGACGCGCGGACGATCTGTACAACGACGCGGTCGCCGCGCCGGACGAGGACCAGTGGGACGACGACACGGACGACGACCTGGACGACGAGTGGGGCAGCAGCGGGCCCGGCGAATCGCGCGGCGCTGAATCGGACGCCGACGGCGCGTCGCCCAGCGCGCGACCGCCGAGACCGAACAAGAAGCTAGGGTTCCCGAACAGCCCTCGCAGCCCTCGCGGCGGCGCGGGCTTAAACCTCTCCGCGTTCGACGGCGGCGGGCGCGACTTCGCTTCGAACGCCGCGGCGGTGGCGCGCGCCGCCGCCGCGGACGCCGGCCCCAGAGCCGCCGCCGTCGTCCTCCTCGCGTCCGCGCACAAGTCCCCGGTCGTGCACGCCGCGGCCGCGGAGCTCCTCGCCGCCGCGGAGGACCTCGTGGACCAGTGCGCGGCGACGACGCTCGCGATGCACGCCGCGCACGAGGACGATCGCGACCTCGACGCCGTCGCGACGCGCGTCGGAGGAGGTTTACTAAAATGGCTCTCCAACGAGGCGTCCGTTGGGGAAGAGACGCTGAGCCGCGCGGTCGCCGCGCTCGGCGGGTGGGGCGACGACGAGCGCGTGCGCGGGTGGACCGGGAACGAGCTCAGCGGCGCGACGGACGCGGGCGTTCGGCGCGCGTGTCGACGCTTAGCCGCGGCGAAGGCGCTCGAGTACGCGCCGCCGTCGACGCTCGGAAGAAGCGGAGGCGGCGGCGGCGGGTGGTCGACGCCGGGGCCGTCCGTCGTCGGGTTCGAGATGTGGCGCGGGCACGTCGCGCTGTTCGCCGCCGCCGCGCGACCGCGCGGGCGCGCGGCCGGAGGGTCGAACGCCGTCGTCGAGCGCGGGTACTGCTCCGAGGAGGTTGTCCGGCGCGTGTGGGAGAAGTGCGCGAGGGACGCGGAGGACGCGGGGCGCAGCGACGCCGCCGCCGCCTCCGATTCGACGTCGCACAAGACGTCTTCGAAGCACGCGACCGCCGCGCCGCCGGCGTCGACCCTCGGCGTCGACTCCACCGCGGAGGAGGCGCGAAGGCGATCGGAGGTGATGGTGGAGGCGCTCGGCGGCGTCGCGCCTTCGTGCGTCGCGTCCCTCGTGGAGACGGTCGCCGCGGACGTGAGACTAAATGCTCATACGATCGAGAGTCTCGCGGCGGGGTCGCCGGCGCTCGCGCTCGCGCTCACGCCGGCGGCGGCGTCGACGCTCTCGCGCGCGACCGCGGGTCTGTGCCTGCTGTGGAGACTCGCGCGGAGGATGACGTCGCGGCGAGCTGCGACGACGGAGTTCGACGCGAGTCTCGAGACGATATGGGCGGCGTCGGGCGCGTTCTAGATATCTCGCACTCGTCCCCATACGAACGACCCCGTCGGCGCGGTGCACGCCGTTCCTCGAAGACTTGGCCGCTCGGCGTGTCATCTCTCCGCCCGCCCCTCGCTTTCAACGCCCGACCTCGATGCCTTTCAACTCCGCTTCTGACGCCTTTCAACTCCACCCCGACGACCCTCAGACGCGTGGCTCGCGCCGTTGCCGCGCGTCGCGCAGGCGGCGTACAAGAGCGCCGCGGGCACCCCCCACGGCGACGTCGCGGAGGCCGCGACCGAGCACGCGCTCGCGCTCTCGACGCTCCGGTTTCATCACGCGCCGCCGTCGCCGTCTGACGACGAGCGGTCGAGCCTCGCGGACGCGGCGGCGACCGCGTTGGCGCGGTGCCTTCCGCGCGCCGACGCGAGGAGCTCGAGATGGCGACGGTGCGCGAAGACGGTGTTCGACGCCCTCGGCGTCGTCGGGAACTTCAAGCTCGGCGAGGACGCGATCGATCTCGCGGTGCCGAGGATCGCGGAGGCGTCGCGCGCGTCGACGACGACGCGCGGCGACGGCGACGGCGACGGCGGCGGCGGCGGCGGGGACGGGGACGGGCTTTTACGCGAGATGATCAAGGTGCGTTCTATCTCACACTGGTTCCCATACGGCCGCGTTGGCGTGGTGAACGCCGTTCCTTAAGGACTTTTCCCGGCGCATCTCTCCGCCCAGGGTCCCTCGCTTTTGATCCCCGCCCTCGGCGCTTTTCAACTCCGCTTCTGACGCCTTTGAACTCCACCCCGACGTTCGCTCGTATGGAACGACCATGAGACTCGCGCCGCCGCCGCCGCCGCGTGCGTCAACTTACTCGTGCAGCAGCTCGAGCGCGTCCCGCGCGCCGCGAGCGCGGCGCTGCTTCAGATCGCGTCGTCGCCGTCGGACGCTTCGCAGGCGACGCTCCGGTTGTTCGACGTCGTCGTCCGCGCGACGCCGAGCGGCGGCGGACGGCGCGGCGCCGCCGGCGCCGGGGCGGGCCCGAAACTCGCCGACGTCGAAAACAAAAACGACGCGGTAATCGTCAGCGCGGGGCTCATCTCGCTCGCGATGACGTCGTCGCTGCCCGCGACGGCCGCGTCGCACCGCGCGCTGAGAAAGTTCGCCAAGGTGCGGACGGAGAGAGAGATCGCCGCGGCCGCCGCGACCGCGTCGGACGCCGCGGCGGAGGCGCGCGAGTCCGCCGCGCTCGCGTCGCAGAGCCGCCGCGGCGCCGCGTCCGCCGCGGCGAAAGCGCTCGTCGAGTCCTCGCAGGAGTGGGCGCGCGCGGTCGCCGAGGGCGCGCTCGAGCTCGCGTCGATCCTCGAGGCGACAGGCGACGGCGGCGGCGTCGATCCGTGGTACGAAGCGTCGCGGGCGTTGGACCCGTCGTCGTCGTCGTCGTCGTCGTCGTCGTCGCCGCCGCCGCCGCCGTCCGCCGCCGTCCGCCGCGTCGCGACGGCGTCGTGTCGCGTCCTCGCCGACGTCGCGAGCGAGGCGTCCGCGCCGGTGCCGACGCCGACGGCGACCGCGCTTCTGCGCGCCGCGCTCGCGTGCGCGGACCTGCTCGTCTCCGCGAGCGGTCGCGGCGACGACGGCGGGTCCCCCGAGTGGGACGACGTCGCGAGTGCGACGTGGCGCGGCGTCGCCACGTCGCTCGGCGCGCCCGCCGCCGGCGACGTCGCGAACGAGTACGCGCGCGGGCGCGACGCCGCGCGCGTCGCCGCCGCGAACGCGCGCGTCGCGGCCGACGAGATCGTCCGCGCGCGAATGGACGCCGCGTCGGCGGCCTCGGCTTCGCTCGCGGCGTTCGCAGCGCGTCACGCGTTGCGCTCGTCGTCGCGTCGCGCGGTGGCGCGACGGCTCGCCGACGTCGCGACGTCGGCGGAGACGGACGACGCGCGTCGAGACGCCGCGTTCGCGCTCGTCGCGAGCGTCGCGCCGTGCCCGGTCGCGTCTCGATGCTTCGTCGACGCGCTCCCCGCGCTCGCGGCGGCGGCGGTGTCGCGTCGCGCGGAGAGTGTTGCGGCGGCGGCGGTGTTGTCGTCGCTGCGCGCCGGACGCCGCAACGAGCCGGGCGCGGCGCCGACGCGCGAGCCGTCCCCGCGGGAAGTGATCGTCGCGCTCTCGAAGCGGTACCCGAAGGGCGAGGGCGCGTTCAGGAGCGCGTGTGCGAGAGCCGCGATGGACGCGGCGGAGAGCGCGTCGTCGCGCGTCGCGTGCGAAGCCGCGCTGAGGATGTTTGAGGCGTGCGCGAAGCGCGACGACGGCGACGACGTCGATTTAGATTTGGATTTGGATTTCCGCGGCGGCGGCGGCGGCGACACCGCGACCGCGCGACGACGCGCTCGCGAGAAGAAGCGCGCGGCGGTGAAGATCACCCCTCGGCGTTTAGACGAATACGCGCTGCGGTGCGCGAAGCTGTTCGCGCGCGCGTCCGAAAACGGCGGCCCGACGAGCGTTATCGTCGCCGCCGCGGACGCGGTCGCCGCCGCGTGCGCGCGCGCGCAACTCGCGACGCGGTCGCCGGAGCGCTACGCGCGATCCATCTCCGCGTCCATCTCCGCGTCCGTCGCGCTCTCGTGCGTCGCGCTGCCGTCCGATCGGTGCGTTCGCGTCGGCGTTCGGCTCGCGAAGGTTGCGTTCGGGTTAGACCTCGCGTCGAGGGCGACCGCCGGGGAGGACGCGAGCCGGCAGCTCGCGCTGATCGCCGCGGCGAAAAAGGTGCGTTCTATATCTCACACTGGTCCCCATACGACCGCGTTGGCGTGGTGAACGCCATTCCTTGAGGACTTTTCCCGGCGTTTCTCTCCGCCCACACCTCGCTTTCAATTCCCGCCCTCGACGCCTTTCAACTCCACCTGACGCCTTTGAACTCCACCCGGACGTTCGCTCGTCGAAAAAGACAACCGCGGAGACGATCGGCGACGCGCTTCGGTCGTTATACGTCGAGGACGGGACGACGCCGCTCGAGGCGTGCGCGGTGTTGTTCGCGCGCGTGCTGTTCGGTTGCAGCGCGAGCGATCGCGCGGATTCGCTCGAGGTGGCGCGCGCGGCGCACGCCGCCGCGAGGGGGGCAGGCGGCGGGTCGAGGAAGACCTGCGGCGGCGGCGGCGACGACGACGACGACGACGGCATGAAAGCGCTCGTCGTCTTGTCCTACGCGCTGCGTTCGTGGTGCGGCGGGAAGCACGGCGACGCCGCGTGCGCGGCCGCGTCCGCGCACAGGTTCGGACGCGGGTCGTTCGAGCCCGTCGCGGACGCGTTCGACGCGCTGCTCGAACGCCGGAGGGAGGGACGGAAAGAGGCGGGCGGTGGTTCCCGTTCCGCCGCCGCCGCCTCCGCGACGCTCGCGCGCCACCGTCCCGCGGCGCTGGCCGCGAGCGCGGCCGCGGCGTCGATGCTCGCGCCGACGCCGTCGCGCCGCCGCGCGTCGAGCGCGCTTCGGGGGTTGCTCTCGCCGAAGAGGAAGAGTCGCGCGTCCGCGCCGTTGCGCGGCGCGGTGACGTCGCCGGCGGCGAACGAGCCCGAGTCGGTCGACGACGACGACGACGCGCGCGCGGGTTTTTTCAACGACGTGTGCGTCTCGCTGTGCGTCGCCGCGGAGTGGGGGTCGCGCACGTGGGACGTGACGCTGACGTCGCTCGCGGTCGCGGCGGCGCGCGCGGACGTCTCCAGAGCGCGCGGCGCGGTGGCGGCGGCGTTGCTCGTCGCGTGGCTCGAGGCTCGCGCGAAAATCGACGGCGACGACGCGTGGGAGAAGGATGCGTTGGCGCGCGCGGCGGCGGCGCTGTCGGGGTCCACGGCCTCGCCCGGGATCGCGCTCGCGTGCGCGGCGCTGGCGTCGTACGCGTCGATCGCGTGGCGAGGGCAGACGCCCGAGCTCGTCGTCGACGCGGTTATTTTGGGCGGCGGCGGCGGCGAGGAGGAGGAGGAGGAGGAGGACGGCGACGGCAGCGGCGACGACGGCGGCGACGCGGACGCGGACGCGGACGCGGCGGGTTTCCTCGACGCGTCCGACGGCGCCTCGCCGCCGCTCGCGCGGTGGATGCGCACCGGCGGCGCCCGCGACGACGTCGCGGGCGTCTCGATCGTGCGCGCGACGCAGATGCGACGGTGGGCCGGGGATTGGATGCTCGAGTCCACGACGGCGGCGGCGGCGGTCGCCGCGGAAGCCGCGCTCGACGGCGACGACGGGGATGATTCGCGCTTCGGAAGCGACGCGGAAGACGAAGACGACTTCGACGACGAATTAGGGGCCCTAGAAGATCCGTTCGTGGAGTTCTTCGACGTGCCGAGACCGTCCAAGGTGGACGCCGCGCTCGGCGCGCTGTCGTTCGCGCGCGGCCCCGCCGGCGGATTATCCCGCGGCCCCGCGAGCCCGTTCGCCGCGGCGAAAGGCGCGGCGTCCGCGGTCGCCTCCGCGTCGCGGTGGCGCGCGAAGACGCGCGCGCACGTCGAACCTCTCGCGGGCGCGTCCCCGGCGACGCCGCGCGAGTTGCGACGGAAATCGCGGCTTGGAGAGCTCGCGAGCGGCGGCGGCGGCGGAGGGAGGACGCCGCCGCCGCCGGAGGAGGAGGAGGCGGCGGAGGACGACGACGACGCCTACGACACCGGGCGCGAGTCGGAGCTCGACGGCGCGGAGCCGAAGAACCCGAACTCGAACCCGAACCCGAACCCGAACCCGTTCGCGACGACGAGTAAGACGCCGGTCACGGGGAAGAAGGACGCGTCGTCGTCGTCGCCGCTCGGGTCCCTTCCGCCGATGCCGAACGCGACGGCGAATTCGCCGTCGCGCTCGCGCACGCCGTCGCCGTCGCCGCGCCGCTCGACGTCTAAATCGCCGCGGCCGAGCCCGCACGTGCGCAAGTGGCTGGAAGAGGAAGCGAAGATGCACGGGTACCGGGGACCGCCCGCGTCGGACGGCGCGCTGCCGTCCACGCCGCCGATGTCGCCAGAGTTTGACGACGAGGACGAGGGACGAGAAAACGAGCCGCCGCCGACGGCGACGCCGCCGCCCTCGGAGCGCAGCTCCGTGAGGAACGAGGCCGCGTATCGTAAAGCTCGCGAGACGCTGCTGTCGTCCCCGCGACGACGTGGACGCGCGTCGAGGCCGACCACGCCGACGTCATCGCAGCTCTAGAGTAGTTCATCCTACAGGATACGTGCTATTTGGTTAAATGGGCTGCGAGTCAATCACCTCACCCGCTATCATCTCGCCCGACTCGCCTCCTCCGCCTCCGCCTCCGCCTCCGCCGCCGAGCCGCGCGATCGCCTCCTCCCGCCGCGCGAGCGCGCGCTCCAGCTCGTCGTGAAATGCCCTCAACCGCGGCTCGTTCGCGTCCCACCACCCGTCGTCCCTTCTCACCGTCTCTCTCAGGTACAGCGGCCGATCCTCGTTCATGACGCCGGCGCGTCCGACGCCCACGCCGGGCGGCTTGAACTGCACGAAGTGACACTCGTCGAGGTCGAACACGCGCATCAGCACCTGCAGCTGCGGGTAGTGCTCCCTCAGACGCGTCCTCGGCAGGACCGGGCGCGAGTACGGGCACTTGATCTCGAGCACCGCGCCGCTCGCGGCGGCGACGCCGTCGGGCGTCGCGGCG
>MDSW01064422.1_pt1 | contig 18225 bp, 18 predicted proteins | sample 811171 | NCBI WGS metagenome assembly MDSW01 (sample SAMN05326641, study PRJNA326480) | marine metagenome | isolation source: seawater | place: Atlantic Ocean: North West | collected 2012 | reverse complement strand
ATAAAAAAAAAAATACTCATCAAATATAATTAAACATAACTAAACAATATCAGTTATACTAGAAAAGTTATTTTTTATATAATCTTCAAGCTTAGCATTATCTTTTTCTAATATTTCAATTAAAGGCATTAAATATTTATCATGTGAATTTGAAATTTCTTCATTTATAGATATGTTAATCCTTGGGTGCTCAGTTTTTTTTAATTGTCCAGTATGAACGACCTCATCTAATTTTTCACCTTTTTCTAAACCTTTGAAAATAATTTCTACATCATTACCATTGGTAGTCTTATTTTTATTACTTTTAATATTTCTGCCTAGTAAGTTTATCATTTTGCATGCCATATTATATATATTTACTGGTTTACCCATATCTAAATAAAATAATTCATTTGATTTACCAAGTTTTGATGAATATAAAATTAATTCAACAGCTTCTTCTTTCGTCATAAAATATCTTTTAACATTTCTGTCACTTACAGTGACTGGCCCACCTTTTAATATTTGTTCTTTAAAAACCGGAATAACTGAGCCAGATGTTCCAAGCACATTACCAAACCTAACTCTATTTATTATTATTTCTTTGTTATGGTTGTGATAGTAATTACATAAACATTCAGATAAAAACTTTGTTAAACCCATAACGTTAATTGGATTAGTAGCTTTGTCTGTAGAAACAAGCATAAAATTATTAACTTTAAATTTTATTGATAAATCTAAAAGAATTTTTGTACCTAAGAAATTATTTTTGAAAAAATTAGCAAGATTTACACCACCAAATATTACATGTTTATATGCTGCTGCATGATAAATTATATTTATTTTAGAATATTTGAAGACATTATCTAACAATGAAATATCTGTAATGTCTATTAACCTATATTCAATTTCACAATATTGTAAATTTAAATTTTCAATATTTTTTTTAATATTAAATAAATTAAATTCATTTTTTTCTACTATGATTAATTTTTTAATTTTAAACTTTAATAACTGTAAACACAATTCACTTCCTATTGATCCCCCTCCACCTGTGACCAAAATTTCTTTATTTAATAAAAACTCACTTACAAATGAATAATTTATTTCTAACCTTTCTCTAGATAAAAGTAGATCTATATCTATATCTTCAAAAAGTTTGTCCTCAAAAGGTATTTTTTTAGTAGGATTGAAATTAAAAAATTTTATTGTAGTATCTAAAGAGGTTAATTTTTCTAAAACTTTACTCTTTTCATCGTTATTAGCTGGTAGATCAACTACAAAAATATATTTTAAGTTTTTATTTTTAATGGAATCCTTGTCTTCAATATTATTTACAATAATCTTGTTTATATAATTTCCAATAAATACTCCTGAACTACTTAAAAAAAGTTTTACTTTAAGATTAAAATTTTCTTCAAGAAAATCAGCAACTTTAATTAAATTTTTTGAATATGAATAAATACCAATTGGATAAAAACTATTATCAATAAAGAGAATTTCAATAATTATTTGAACAAAATATCTAGAAGATAACAATAGAAAAGCTAAAACTAATGAAAATAATATTGGAATTGATCTTATGATATTTGTTGGTTCTTGACTATAACTAATTTTAAAAGAAAAATTTCCAAAATATAAAATAGCAATTAAAATGAAGGAACCTAAAAATGAACTAATGAGTATTGATTTAAAAATGCTTAGGCCTCCATATCTGGTAATTGATTGATAAAAAGAAGTTAAATACAGAATAATGATAATAAACGGTACTAACAATAATGAGATAATAGAAAGTAGTTGAAAATTAATTATAATAGAACTCAAATCTAATCTTATTAAAAATGATGTAAATAGAGAAGTAATTATTACTATTGTATCAACAATAATTAAAATTGAAATCTTGCTTGATCTAGATAAGTTATTTATTAATCTTTTCATTTATAAATATTATTATATAAACAGTTTTTTTAATAAGTTGGAGAAAATTATTGATTGAAAAAATTAAATTTATTCATAACTTTTTTAAAATTCTTGATGAGTTAAATATTGGTTATTGGCTAGAGGGTGGAACAGCCTTGGCTGCTTATAGAGATGGAAAGATACTTCCTTGGGAACATGATTTTGATATTGGTGTATTTAAAGAAGATTTAGATAAAAACTTACCTTTATTTATAAAAAGGCTTTCAAAAATTGATTGTATTATTAATGTGCAAAAAAATTTTCCATTTTTAGATAATATAATTCAAGTATATTCTAATGATATAGAAGCAAATCCCAATCAAATTGATATATATCTTTATACTCAAAAAGGGGAAAATATATATATGAGATGGTTTAATAGTCCTATTGGTTATGGATCAAAAATAATTAAATCAATTTTATTTATTATAACTAAAAATCTAAATAAAAATCTAAATAAAAATATTAATAGTAAAAGTTTTTTTAAAAAATTTTATATACTTTTATTGAAAAAATTTTTTGAATTTTTTTTCAAAATAAATTTTTTATTTTATAAATCAACATACCATTCTTTTCCTAAAAAATTTTTTTATAAAAAAATCAAAGTTGATTTTTGTAATTTAAAATTAGATCTACCATATATGATTGAGGAGTTTTTGGAGTATAGATATGGAATAAACTGGAAAACTCCAGATAAAAGTTTTAACCAACTTGGTAAATGGAAAACATCTAAAGCCAGACCTATTTTAAAACAGAATTTTTTGTCTTATCCAAAAATTGATTATAATATATATAGGTTAGAAAAATATGCTGACAAAAAAAATAAATAAGATTTTTTATAAGTCACTTAATAATTCATCACCTGAAAAATTAATTATTAATAAATTAAAGTTCAATAAAAATTCTATTTATTATAAAAATAAAAAAATTTTTACTTATAAAAAAAAATATTATTTAATTTCTTTAGGTAAAGCATCTCAAAGTTTAGCTAATGGTTTTCTAAAATCATCTAAAAATATAGAAGATTATTTCATTGTAAGACATTTTAAATCTAAAAATAAAAAATTTAATTTAAAAAAAACTATTAATTCATCACATCCTTTAGTAACACAAAAAAGCTATATTGCTGCAAAACAATTAATTAAGTTTATAAAAAAAATTCCATCAAACTCTGATGTTATTTTCCTTATTTCAGGAGGTGGCTCAGCTATGTTAGCGCATCCAATAAATGAATTAAATTTTAATGAAAAATCTCTTTTTATTAATAATTTACTTCATATGGGAATTGGTGAAAGAGAAGTGAACTATTTTAGGAAAAAACTATCTTCAATTAAATCTTCTAAAACTCTAAGTTATTTTAAGGATTCAAATATATTAAATATAATATTGTCTGACGAAAGAACAAATAAAATAGATGCAATTTCTTCAGGAATTTCAGTACCACAAAATCAAAAAAAAATTAATATTAAACTTTTAAATAAAGTTATTAATCAAAGATTTTGTTCCAAAAAAATCAGCAATTTACTAATTAAAAATAATCAATTTCAACCAATAAATCATTATAGTAATAAAGTTGTGTCACATATAATTGGTGATAGATTTGATTTAGTTAAAGAACTTAAAAAAAATTTTAGAAGTGAAATGAATGCCAAAAATATTAAATATTTTGGTCATATTTTTGAAAAATCATTCGATGCATCAATTAAAAAAATATATAAATCACTAAATGAATTTTATTCTAATGGAAAAAAGGGGATAAATATATTGATTTTTACAGGTGAAATTCCAGTAAAAGCAAATTTAAAATCTAAAGGTGGAAGAAATCAACATTTATCAGCTGTATTTATTGAAAAACTTAAAAATTATAAAAATTTTTCTTTTTCGTGTTTTTCTACAGATGGATGTGATTATTTAAAAGGGGTACATGGAGCTTTTATAGATAATTTTGTTATAAAGAAAATATATAAAAATAAAATAAAATATAACAAATATATAAATAATACTAATACATTTTATTTACATAAAAAAACTAAAAGTTTATTTTATGGAGATTATTCTGATAATAATTTTTCAGATTTTTACATATTTAGTTATTTGAATGATTAAAAACAAAAAAATTAAATTAAATTTAAATCTTTATTCATATGGATATTCGCTAAATTTTCTAAACTTAAATATTAAAAAAAAAAATTTATCTAATCTTATAAATAAACATAAATCATTAGATTTAAATGGCATTGAACTACCTGTTGATACTCTTTTTAAATCACCAAATAAATTCATAAAATTCTATAATTCATTTTCAAGTAGTTATAAATTTTATATTTGTTTCGATAATATTTATAATTTAAATTATGAATATTTAGAAGTTTTAAGAAAATTAAACTTAAAAAATATAAGAGTTAGAATGCCACAAATAGGTACAACTATTTACGGTGGTAACAAATTTTTAATAAAAAGATATAGAAGTAATTTAATAGAATTTAAAAAAATATTAATTAGTTATAAAAAATATTTTTTAAAAAACAAATTTTTTTTTTGTATTGAAAATCATCAAGACCTTAATTCTTATGACTTGCTTGAAATAATAAATGAATTAGGAAGTAATTTTATAGCTATTAACTGGGATATAGGTAACAGTGTTTCTTGTGGAGAAGTTCCAGATGATTTTTTTAATAGTACAAAAAAATTTATAAAAAATATACACATTAAAGACTATGATATTTATTATAACGGTAAATCAATTAAATTAAACAGAGTTGCTTTAGGTCAAGGTTATTTAAAAAAAATTAATATTTTGAAGTTTCTAAATCACAATTCTTCTAAATCAATTGAACTAGGAGCTCAAATTTCAAGAAAATGTTACATATCTAATAAAAACTATTGGAAATATTATAATTTTAATAATTATAAAAAAAATAGATTTATAAAATTTATTATTAAAAATAAAAGCCAAACAGATAATATTTCAGATTTTGAAAGAAAATACCCTATAAAAATAATCCAAAATAATGAATTTAATGATTTTGTTTCGTCCTATAATTATATAAGAGGATTATTGTAATTTTTTCAAATAAAATGAACATTCTTATTACAGGTGCGTCTAGAGGATTAGGTTTAAATCATACAAAAATTTTATCAAAAAGTAATAAAAACAAAATTATAATTACAGATATTAGTGAGCAAGCTTCTGATGCCTTCAGTTCAAAAGATAGGTTGAATTTAAAGCATATACTTTCAAAAAAAAATGTATCAATTATTTATGGAGATTTAAATAAAAAAGGAGATGTTAATAATCTTTTTGATAAAATTAAGACTATTTTTAAAAATAAAATAGATTGTATTATTTGTAATGCTGGAGGCGATATTCCAGGCAATAATAATAATGCTTTTGGAAATAAACCTAAACAAAATGATTATATGATTTCAACAGAAGAGTTTGATCAAATATTTAAAAGAAATTTTAATACTTCAATGAATATTTTAAAAAAAATAATTCCTATAATGAAAAAAAATAAATACGGTAAAATTGTAACTATTAGTTCTATAAATGCTTTATCTGATTTATCAAATGAATTTGCTTATTCAATATCTAAGAAGAGTATAATTCATTATACAAAGATATTAGCAAGAGATTTAAAAAAATACAATATACAAGTAAATTGTATTTGCCCAGGTCCAACACTTACTACTAGATTTATGCATACATTAAAACAAAGAAAAAAAGATGAAAAAAATATTATTAAGAAAAAGAAAGGCTTTGATAGAGTTGCTAAGCCAGATGACATCTCAAATATAGTTAAATTTGTTATTTCAAAAGAAGCAGAAATATTTACAGGTCAAGTACTTGTAGCAGATTATGGATTTTCAATTGGCAGATAATTTTTTTAATTTTAACGATTATAATATTTTAATTTTAGGAGGTAATTCAGGATTTGGTTTAGAAATATTAAAATCATTTAGTAATTATAAAAATGAGATAATTATAGTCGGAAGAGATCAAAAAAAAATAGACAAAGCAAAAAATGAAGTAAAAAAAATTAACAGTAAAAGAAATATTTTTTCAATTAAATCTAATTTAAAGAATGAAAATGATGTTAAAAAACTTTTTGGGAAAATAAAAAAAAATAAATTTAATAAAATAGATATCGTTATTAATTGTATTGGAATAAATAAGAGAAATCCAATAGAGAAATTAAAATTTGAAGATTGGAAAGATGTTATAAATATAAATTTGAATTTGGCTTTTTTAATTTCTAAATATTCTTTAGATTTTTTAAAAAAATCAAAAAATGGGAGATTAATAAATTTTACATCAATATTCTCTTCTGTTTCCTTTGAAGGCAGAACCCCATATGCATCAAGTAAAGGAGGTTTGCTGTTATTAACTAAAACCCTTGCATTAGAATGGGCAAAACACAAAATAACTGTAAATTCAATTTCTCCAGGACCATTTCTAACAGAGTTAAATCTACCAGTACTAAAAGATAAAAAAAACTATAGAGAATTTTGCAAAAAAATTCCAATTGGTAGATTTGGTAATCCTGAAGAAATTATTACATCTGTTTTATTTCTATCATCAGCAAAATCTTCATATGTTACAGGATCAAATATTTTAGTAGATGGGGGATGGACAAGTAAGTGATAGCTTTAATTTATGCAGCAGGATCTAGTTTACGAATAAAAAAATCTATCAATATTGAACATAAATCACTTTTAAAAGTTAAAAAAAAAAGATTAATTGAGCATCAACTTACTTGGATACAAAAGGCAGGTGTTAAAAAAATAATTATAATAGTTAATAAAAATCATGAAAAGCTTATTTCATTATTAAAAAATTTTAATTCAAAAATACCAATTAAATTAATTTATAATAATGACACTAAATCTCAAAATATGAAAAGTTTTTATTTAGCTAAGAAAGATATTGCTAAAAAAGACGTTATATTTACTACTTCAGACTTATATTGTGATTTAAAAAATATTAAAAAATTTCTTAACTCTAAAAAATCAAATAAGATATTAGTTGATTTAAACAAAAAAAATTATACTGGAGATGAAGTTTTAGTTCAATTCAGTGAAAAAAACTTAATAAAAAGATGTTCAAAAAAAATAGAGCACTTTGATGGAATGGCTATTGGTGTATATAAATTTAGTGCTTATTTTATTAACAAGATGTTAGAATATGCTGAAAATAATAATGAAAAAGGCTACTTTGATAAGTCCCTTTATTATGCAATTGATAATAGTATATACAATACGGATAGTATATTTCCAATTAAAACTGTTAATAATTTATGGTATGACATAGATACCTTTAAGGAATATATTTTGTTAAAGAAACAGTATGATGAAAAATAAACATAGAAAAGTAGGTTGGCTAACTGTTTTCAATGAACAATATTGTGAAATATTTTGTAACTATGATTTTGATATAATTTGTGTTGATTTAGAGCATAGTCAAATCTCTTTGTCAGAGGCTGCTAAATTGATCAGGATTATTACTTTAAAGAAAAAAAAAGCTTTTATTAGATTAACTAGTAAAAATATGCCTGATTTAAATAGATATTTGGATGCTGGCATTGATGGAATTATTGTTCCAGATGTAAAAAATATAGACGAATGTGAAATTATAAAAAATAAACTTTATTATCCTCCTTTAGGTAAAAGAGGCGTAGGTCTAAATAGAGCAAATAAATTTGGAGATAATTTTGAAAAATATTTTAACAATCATTCAAAAAAAATTGAATTTATTTGTATTATAGAATCAAAAAATGCAGTTAATAACTTAAATTCAATTATAAATTATAAATATTTAGATGGTATTATGATTGGTCCTTATGATTTATCAGCAAGCTTAGGTATTCCAGGAAAATTTAATTCTACTACATTCAAAAATTGTTTAAAAATAATTGAGCAAAAAACAAAAAAATCAAAAAAAATTTTAGGTATACATGTTGTTGAGCCTAATAAAAAATTAGTAAATCACTTTGCAAATAAAAAATATAATTTTATTGTATACAGTCTTGATACAGTTTTAATTAAAGACTCTATTAAAAAAATCTTCTAATGAAAATATTAGCAATTATTCCAGCTAGAATGTCCTCATCAAGATTTCCAAATAAGCCATTAAAAAATATTGCAAATAAACCTATGCTTTATCATGTTTATAAAAGAGCTGAAATGTTTTTTAAAAAACAAGATCTTTTTATTGCAACATGTGATGCTGAGATTATGAATTTCTCAAAATCTATTAATGCAAATTCTATTATGACAAGCAATAAACATAAAAGAGCATCTGACAGAGTTTATGAGGCTATGAAAAAAATTGAAAATATGAAAAAATTTAAATATGATTTAATAGTTTTATTACAAGGAGATGAACCCTTAATCAACCCATCAATGTTAAAAAAAGCAATAAATCCTTTTAAAAATAATAAATCAATTAAAGTTTTAAATCTTATGAAAAAAATAGACAAAATTAAAGATGCTTTAGACCCCAATGAAGTAAAAGTTGTATTTGATAAGAATAATAATGCTCTATATTTTTCAAGACACTGCATTCCCTTCAATCATATAAATGGAAAAACAGTATATTTTAAACAAGTATGTGTTATTCCATTCAGAAGAGATTTTTTGATCGAATACTCTAAAATGAAACCAACTAAATATGAGGTTTTAGAATCTATTGATATGATGAGAGTTATAGAAAATGGATATAAAGTTAAATTAGTTGAAATTAAAGATAATGTTATAAGTGTTGATACTTTAAATGACCTTAAGAAAGCTGAATTATTAATTAAAAAAGATAAATATACAAAAAAATATTAAATATGAAAAAAATTAAAAAAAATAAATTTGCTGTAATTGGGGGTGCAGGATTTTTAGGTAAGCAAATTGCTAAAGAATTAATCGAACTAAAATATAATGTCAAAATTATAGATAAAATTAAGATTAATACAAAAAATTCATATGTATGTGATATTATGAATTATGATAAGTTAAAAAAAATATTATCAGACTGTGATTATGTTTTTAATTTTGCTGGAATAGCTGATATAGGTGAGTCTAATAAAAACCCAATTAAAACAATACAAAACAACTTAATAGGCTCAACTAATGTTTTTGATATTTGTGCAAAATTAAAAGTTAAAAGATTATTCTTTGCATCAACATTATATGTTTATTCGGGATCAGGTGGTTTTTACAAAACTTCCAAACAATGTCTTGAGAATATTTTAGAAACATATTCGACAAATTTCAATTTAAAATATACAGTTCTCAGATATGGCTCAGTATTTGGTCCATCTTCTCAAAAATGGAATGGAATATATAAATACTTAGAGCAAGCTATAAAAACAAGTAAAATTGTATGTAATGGTAATGGCGAAGAAATAAGGGAATACATCCATGTAGAAGATGCAGCAAAATTATCAATCAAATCAATGGACAAAAAATATATAAATAAATATCTAACAATAAGTGGTGTAAATTCCCTTAAAGCAAAAGATCTATTTACTATGATAGGTGAAATTCTTAATAAAAAAATAAAAGTAACATATAAGAATAATAAAAAAAATAAGGAGCATTATAAAATTACGCCATATAATTATATTCCAAAAAGATCATTGAAAATTGTTTCAAATGAATTTATTGATTTAGGTGAAGGATTGCTAGAGGTAATTGAAAAAGATTTTAACTAAATTAACAGAAAATAAATCTGTTTTTATATTTGATTTTGATGGCGTAATTGTTGACTCAATGATTGCTAAAGGGAATTCATTTGCAAATATTTTTAATGCAAATAAAAATGATAAAAAAAAAAATATTAAAATATCACCTTATCAATGGATCAAAGAGCAGGATTGATAAAATTAAATATATTGCCGAAAAAATTTTAAATTTAGATAATATTATTAATAAATTATTTATTAAAAGAAAAGTAAATGAATTTAAAAAAAATTACTATGAAAATATAAATTCAATAAAACTTATAGACGGCATTGATTTATTTTTAAAATATATTTATAATAATAATTGTAAAATATATATTGTTTCAGCAGCTCCTAAATTTGAAATTAGTTATTTTCTTAAAAAATTTAATCTTATTTCATTTATACACAATGTGTATGATTCAAAATTAACAAAGTTAGACTCAATGAATATTATAATTAAAGAAAACAATACTATTAAAGAGAAATGTATATATTTTGGTGATTCATTTTCGGATTGGGATTTATGTTATAATCTTAAAATTGATTTTTGCTCAGTTTTGTCTAATGACAAATCAGGGTTAGATAGAAAAAAATCATTTATAAAAATTAATGACTTCAAATAATACTTTAATAATTATAAACTCTAATACTGATATCAGTTTAAATCTTGATAATTACAATAATTATGTTTATTCAATAAATAATGGCACTTTAGTTAATGACAACGCAATAAGTTTAAATTCGTATAAGAAATTTCATAAAATAGCTTTTAATATTAGAAACAGGTACATCGAATTTATTGGTAATTTTAATCAATATTTCAAAAATAATTATAACTTTCATGGAAAAAATTTATTTTACTTTACTGATGTTTCTACAAAACGTACTGAATATATAAAAAATTATGACTATATTTGTCATATTTTAATGATTAAAAATATTCTTAAAGAAAAAGATATAAACAATATAATTTATTATAATACTCCAGATGAATTTATTAATATAATAAATTCTTTTTCAAATGTTAAAAAAATAATTTTAAAAAAATATTTTAATAAAAATTTTTATTGGAATAAAATAATCATTAGGCAATTAATTTATTTATTTAAATTATTATTTATAAAGTTTATATCATCATTTTTTTTTAAAAAAAAAATACATATTATTAAAAATTATTTTTTTTCAACTTATCCTAAAAACTTTCAATTTAGTAATCACATAAAATATGGTGATTTTATAAAAAATGAATCTTGTTATATTTTATCCTTCTTAACTGATAATGTTCATCAAAAAATTAATTTAATTAGTTTTTTTAAAATTATTCAAAAAATAAAAAAAGATTTTAATAACAAATATATTATATCAGATTGTTTTATTAATTATTCTGATATATTTTTTTTTATAAAAGTTAATTTCAAATGTCTAAATTTTTTTCAAAAAAAATTTATTAGTCAAAAAATTGAAAATATTGATTTTTCTCAATTGATAAGATGCGATATTAAAAATTCATATGAAAGAGTTACTAGACTCTCAGTTATTTCATTATCATATCAAAGATTAGCAAAACAAATTAAACATAAATCTAATTTTTATTATTATTTGTTTGAATATCCATATGGAAGAATGCTCTCCTTATCTTTTACAAAAAAAAATATAAATCGTATTGGGTTTCAACATGGCCCTTCAGGTTACTTAAAAATGATTTGTTTTTTATCTAAGGAAGATAATCAATACTTATATTCAAATAATTTAACCCCAAATTTAATAATGGTTGAAGATAAAATTTCATTTGAAATTTACCAATTAGGGTTATTTAAAAATTTATCAATTATGAAAGAAATATATAGGCTAAATTATTTAAAAAAAATTAACAGAACTAATTTAATTAATAACACTCATTTAATTGCTTGTGGACTTCATGATGGATTAATGATTCTAAGAATTTTAATTAAATCAATAAAAGCTAATAAAAATATAAATTATATTTTAAAACTACATCCAAAAGCTTCTAATAGTAAGATTTTAGAATTAGTTCGTGATAGTAAATTAGAAAATTTAAAGATTGCAGATAATCAAATTGAATATTATTTAGAAAGGATAGATAAAGTTTACTTCAGCTACACTTCAGTAGGTAATGAAGCTGCTTTTTTAGGTATAAATAATGAAATTGTATATTCAGATTTTAAATTAAATGAATCAGTATTTTGTAAAGAAGAAAACTTCATTTAGTAATTTTAATTTTTATTTAAACAATTTTATAAGCATTCTTATAATTTGTTTTCCAATATCGATTATTATTGGTACTGCTTTTGTAGAAATTACAGCTATATTCATTGGTCTGTATGGTTTATATATATTAATAAGTAAAAAATTATTTCATATTGATTATATTTTTATACTTTTATTCTTAATTTATATTTCATCAAATATTTCATCAATATTAAGTGATCATCCATATGAAGCTTTTTCTAGATCCTTATTCTTATTTAGATACCCTTTGTTTTTTTTTGGTGTTTTTTATTTTTTATCAAATAATTATAATACATTAAAATATTTATTTATATCAATTTTATTAAGTGTAATTTTTGTTTACCTAGATGATTTATTACAATTAATATTAAGTTACGATATTTTTGGCTTTAAAAAACAAGCGCATAGACTCACTGGTCCTTTTGATGATGAATTAATACCTGGAATATATCTTTTTAGATTAGGTTTAATATCTATTTGTTTTTTATCATTTAAGAATAAACACAACTTTTATTACTTATTTTTTTTAACAATATTATTACTAATAGGAGTAATAATTACTGGAGAAAAAGTGTCATCAGTTATTACTTTGTTTTCAATTTCACTATTGTTTTTAATAAGATTTGGTTTTAAAAAAATTTTGTTTGTTTTTTTGATATTATTAATATTTTTTTCAAGTTTTTTTGTTTTAATCAATTCTAGTGATATTTATAAAGAGAGGATTTGGTCTGAAACAAAAAGAACTTTAGGTATTTTTCAAACTAATAGAAATTTTTTTGACTCAGAGCATGGAGTGATGTTTCTAACTTCATTACATATTTGGAATGATAACAAGTTTTATGGAAGTGGATTAAAAACTTATAGATTAAACTGTAAGCTTGAAAAATATAGTAATATAAAAAGTTTAGTAGTCTCTGAAAGATGTTCCACGCACCCACACAATTTTTATTTTGAAATTTTATCTGAACTAGGAATATTTGGATTATTTTTATATATATTTTTAATATTATATATTCTTAATAAAATTTATCTAAATTATATAAACAATAATAATTTAATTTCTTTAGGAGTTTTTTGTACATTAATTGGAATTTTTTTTCCTATAAATTTTACAAATAGTTTTTTTACAAATTTTAATTTATTATGGATAATATTTATAATTCCATTAGGTTTAATTAATTTTGCTGAACAAAAAAATGAATAATTATTCTATTATTATACCTTCATTTAATGAAGCAAAGAATTTAAATTTACTTTTAGATGAAATAGAGCAAAATTGTAAATCTCTTAATTACTATGAGATAATTATTGTTGATGATAGCAGCGACGATACTACACAAAATATTCTAAGGGATAGAAAACAACATAATCTAAGAACAATTATTAATAATACTAACCAAGGTCAAAGTTTTTCAATTTATAGAGGTATTAAAGAATCCCAATATAATAATATAATTACCATTGATGCTGATATGCAAAATGATCCAGGTGATATCCCTTATTTAGTAAAATTATATTCTCAAAATAAAAATATTAAATTAGTTTCTGGAATAAGAGAAAAAAGAAAAGATAATTTATTAAAAATTGTATCATCAAAAGTTGCAAATTTTATAAGATCTATAATTTTAAAAGATAATTGTCCTGATACAGGGTGTTCATTAAAAATTTTTGATAAAAGTTGTTTTTTAAAAATTCCATATTTTAATAGCATGCATAGATATATCCCAGCTTTTTTTATTGGAATGAAATGTAATGTAATTTATGAGCCTGTTAACCACCGTTATAGAAAATATGGCAAATCTAATTACTCTACACTTTCAAGGCTATTTAGAGGTATTATAGATTTGTATAAGGTGAGAAAAATGATTAAACAAATAAATAATTATGATTAGTTATATAAATGATTTATCAAATATTGAACTTATATTTTTGTTAATAGGATTTTTAGGTCAGGGTTTATTTGCTTCCAGATTTATTGTTCAATGGATTTATTCTGAAAAAAAAGGTGTTAGTTCAATACCTATAATCTTTTGGTACTTAAGTATTTTTGGAGGAATTGGATTGCTAACTTATGCTATATTTAGAAAAGATCCTGTGATAATATCTGGTCAATTATTTGGGATATTTATTTATTTAAGAAATTTGATATTAATTTATAGAAAAAAAAATGAGAAAAATTGATAATTATACTCACGGTTCATTACAATATAATTCTAATGAAAGAATGTCTATTGAAGATCCTTCTACAGGTGAAGTAATAGGATCCGTTGTTTTATCTAATAAAGAAGATTTTAATCAAACTATTCAAAGTTCAAAAAAGGCCTTCAATGAATGGTCTAATTACACTCCACTTAAAAGATCAAGAATAATATCTAAATTTAAAGAAAATATTGAAAAAAATATTGATGAACTTGCAAAAGTTGTTTCATCTGAGCATGGTAAAACATTAGATGATGCAAAAGGTTCTGTAATTAGAGGACTAGAGGTTGTTGAATTTGCAACTGGCATACCGCATTTATTAAAAGGTGAATTTTCGCAAAATGTTGGCACTAATATAGATTCGTGGTCTATAAGGCAGCCTTTAGGTATTACAGCAGGCATAACACCATTTAATTTTCCGGCTATGGTACCTATGTGGATGTTTCCAATTTCAATTGCATGTGGTAACTCTTTTATATTGAAACCCTCTGAAAAAGATCCTACTTGCTCATTGAAATTAGCAGAATTATTCAGCGAAGCAGGTCTTCCTGACGGTGTATTCAATGTTTTAAATGGAGATAAAGATATAGTTAATTTAATTTTAAATTCTGAAGATATCTCATCAATTAGTTTTGTTGGTTCCACTCCGGTAGCAAAGTATATTTATGAGACATCAGCAAAAAATGGAAAAAGAGTTCAGGCTTTAGGAGGGGCAAAAAATCACTTGGTGGTTATGCCTGATGCCAATCTAAACCAAGCTGTTGATGGCATAATGGGTGCAGCTTTTGGATCTGCTGGAGAGAGGTGTATGGCAGTTTCTGTGGCTGTTGCTGTAGGAGATATTGGAGATAAATTAGTAGCAGAAATAAATAATAAGGCGCAAACCTTGAAAGTTGCACCATGGACAGATCCAGAAGCAGAAATGGGACCAGTTATATCTAATGAACATAAGCAAAAAATTGAAAAATATATTTCAAGTGGTCAAGAAGAAGGTGCTAAATTAGTATTGGATGGAAGAAATATTAAAATTCAAGGTTACGAAAATGGATATTTTGTTGGCCCAACTTTATTTGATCATGTTTCGAAAGATATGACTATTTATAAAGAAGAAATATTTGGGCCTGTCCTCTCTGTTATCAGGGCAAATAATTATACAGAAGCCATAAATCTAATTAATAATCACGCATATGGAAATGGAACAAGTATCTACACTTCGGATGGAGAAATTTCTCGTCATTTTACAACAAATAGTAAAATAGGAATGGTAGGTATCAATGTTCCTATACCCGTTCCAATGGCCTTCCACAGTTTTGGAGGATGGAAGCAATCTTTATTTGGCGATCATTCAATGCATGGTATGGAAGGTGTGAGGTTTTTTACAAAACTTAAAACTGTGACTTCAAGATGGCCAAATAGTATAAAATCTGGTCCTGAATTTGTTATGCCAACAAATTAATTGATGAAAATCTTAGTCACTGGATGTGCAGGTTTTATAGGCTTTCATTTATCAAATTATTTATTGAAGCAAAATCATGAGGTTATAGGAATAGATAATCTAAATGAATATTATGATGTTAATTTAAAAAAAACTAGAATAAGTTTATTGAAGAAATTTAAAAATTTTAAATTTAATAAATTTGACTTAATAAAAAAAAATAGACTTAATGAAATAATTAAAAAAAATAATATATTATATATTGTTCATTTGGCGGCTCAAGCTGGAGTAAGATATTCAATTCAAAATCCACAAACTTATTTTATAAATAATTTAGAGGTATTTTTTAATATTTTAGAAACTAGCAAAACTAACAAAATTAAACATCTAATATTTGCTTCAACCAGCTCTGTATATGGCGAGAACACCAAATTTCCATCAAATGAAAACGACAATACTGATAATCCAATTTCCTTTTATGCAGCTACCAAAAAATCTAATGAAATTTTAGCTCATTCATATTCATATATTTATAAATTGCCCTGTACTGCACTGAGGTTTTTTACTGTTTATGGGCCTTTTGGAAGACCTGATATGGCTTTGTTTAAATTTACAAAAAAAATTTTACAAAATAAAAAAATTGAGCTTTACAATCATGGAAATCACTTCAGAGACTTTACTTACATAGCTGATATTATAGATGGTATAACACCTATTATAAAAAAACCAAAAAAAGATAAAATCCCGTTCAATATTTTTAATATTGGAAAAGGAAAATCCCAAAAACTAATGTCTTATTTAAATAGTATTGAAAAAAAACTAAATAAAAAAGCAAAAATTAAAATGATACCATTGCAACTTGGTGATATTAAAAAAACTCACTCTGATGTTTCTTTATTAAATAAATATTCTGGTTATTCACCAACTACAGATATAGACAAAGGCGTTAGTGATTTTATTGATTGGTATTTAGAATATTATAAAATAAAATTATAATTTGCTCAAAGATTCTATTGCTAAATTACTATCATACTTAGAATTGTAATGAGTCATGCTCAATCTAACTATACCATCTTCTGTATTAATCCCGAGAGCTTCCAAGCATCTCCAAGCGTAAAAATTATCATTCCTAGTAGCAATCTTATTTGATACCAAAATATCACTAATTTTTTTTGAAGACATATTTTTTGATGTAAAAGATATCGTTGGAGCTCTATTTTTATTTGAAATTTTATTTTTTCCAATTAATTTTAAATTTTTTTTATTGTGAATATATTCTAAAATTGGATTTGCTACTTCTTCTTCATGATTAGATATTAAATTATTTATTTTAATAATTTTCTTTCTTGTTGATATATTTTCATCATTAAAGTGATGATTATATAAATTAATCATATAATCATGAATTCCTATTAGAGATGCTAACTCTTCATGATTTGGACCCCCGGGGTTTATAGTATAGGGATACTCGCCCTTTAAAAACTCGTGATTTTGATTTGGGAGATTTTTTAAAATTTCTTCTTTTCCATATAATAGTGCTAAATGTGGCCCATACGTTTTATATAAACTAAAAGTATAAAAATCTACGCCAAGCTCTTTAACATCAGGAAAACCATGAGGGGCGTAAGAAACACCATCACCTATAACTAAGGCATTAACCTCATGCGCCAAATCAGAAATTCTTTTTAAATTATTGACTGTTCCAACTATATTTGAGCAATGTGTAACTGCAATAATTTTTGTTTTATTAGAAATTAATTTTTCCAATTCCTCTATTTCCAGTTCAGCTGTGTTTGTGTTTATTTTCCATTCTTTTATTACTGCGCCCACTTCTGATAATCTTCTCCATGGACTTATATTTGCTTCATGATCTTGATTTGTAACAATTACTTCATCACCAGGTTGAAGAGAAGATTTTAGAGCATTTGATAATACGTATAAATTTATTGATGTAGATCCTCCAATTATAATCTCTTTTTCATTTGCATTAATCATTTTCGCAAAAAGTTTTATTGCCTTGTCCATATTTTCTCCAGCTATTTTAGACATTGGATAATCTGCATATGGTTGAACTTTTGTTGATATCATAAATTCATTTAATTTATTTATAACTTGTTGAGGCACATAACTACCACCAGCATTTTCAAAAAAAGACCAATTCTTACATAATGGGTCACTAAATGCTGGAAATTGTGATCTTACATATTCCAAATCAAGTTTTGTATTACTTAAGTTCAAAAAAAACCTCCTCTTTTAATGAAATATATTTTATACTTTTTTTTTATGAAAACTAATACAAATTTTGAAAATGAAGAATTCCAAAATAGAGTAAATTTAGCCGCGGCATATCATTTGGCTGACATTTATGGTTTCAGTGATATTATTTGGAATCATATAACTTGTAAAACTTCATCAAATAAAAATACATTGTTAATAAACAAATTTGGTTTAAGGTATGATGAAGTTACAGCATCGAATTTGTTAGAAATTGATTTAGATGGCAATATTATTTCTGGCGAAGGAGAAATAAATTATACAGGTTTTGTGATTCATGGAGCAATTCATAAAAATAGAAAAGATCTTAATTGTGTAATGCATTCTCATTCCAGATCAGGATTAGCCGTATCTTGTTTAAAAGATGGTTTAGAAATTTTAATTCAAGACTCAGCAATGTTTCATAATAGAATT
>MDSW01171573.1_pt1 | contig 18230 bp, 17 predicted proteins | sample 811171 | NCBI WGS metagenome assembly MDSW01 (sample SAMN05326641, study PRJNA326480) | marine metagenome | isolation source: seawater | place: Atlantic Ocean: North West | collected 2012 | reverse complement strand
TTTTTTGAATTAAGTACGAGGGAATTACCAAAAAATCTTCAACCACCTGAAGTAGTTATTTCAACAAATTATACAGGTGCAAGCCCATCAATTATTGCATCTGAAATTTCTGAGCCAATTGAATTAGCTATTGGTGGGGCCGAAGGTATAAAGTCTATTGATACACTTTCTGAAATAGGTAGAAGCACAATAAAAGTCGAATTTTTTACTTCTATAGATATTGATGATGCTGCAAACGATATTAGAGAGAGAATAGCAAGAATTATAGATAACTTACCAGAGGATAGCAAAGCTCCAGAAGTTAGAAAGGCATCAGCAGGTTTCTCAACTAGCATGTGGTTATCTGTAAGTAGCACATCCTGGAATTCTCTTGAAATCGGGGATTATGTAAAAAGAAATCTCGTAGATGCTTTTAGCTCAGTATCTGGCACCGGAAGAGTAATAGTCGGGGGTTTAAATGAAAAAGCAGTAAGAGCTTATTTGAACCCAATTAAACTCAGCGCAAATGATTTAGATATAAGTGAAGTTGAAAAAGCAATAAGAAAAAATAATGTTGCAGTTCCAGCAGGAACTATTGAGGCAAATAATATAGATCTTACTTTAGATCTTGGTAAAACATATACAGATATAGAGTCGATAAAAAAACTGCCTATTAAAAATGTTAAGGGAAAAACCATTACTTTGGGAGATTTAGGCGAGGTTAAATATGGTCCGGTTTCCGAAAAAACTCTTTTCAAAAGTCAAAGCCCAGATGCATTAAATGAAAATACAGTTGGGATTGGGATATATGCTAGAACAAATGAAAGTACAGTTACCTTATCAAAAAATGTTCGTGAAAAAATTCAAGAGATAAAAAAAACTTTACCAGATGGTCTTAAACTTTCAGTAAGTTTTGATAGAGCTACTTATATAAAAGAGGCAATTGAAATGTGTTATCAGTCAATAATTTTAGCTTTGTTTTTAGTGGTCGGTATTATTTATTTATTTTTAGGTAATCTGAGAGCAACAATAGTTCCTGCAGTTACACTTCCTGTAAGTCTTATTGGGGCATGCCTAGGATTATGGATTTTTGGATTAACCATAAATGTCTTTACACTTCTTGCTATAATTTTGAGCGTAGCTATTGTTACTGATGACAGTGTGGTTATGACGGAATCAATTTATCATAGAGTTGAAAAAGGTGATTCATCCTTATCCGCTGCAGCAATAGGTTCAAAAAATGTAATTTTTGCAATTTTATCAACAAGTATTATTCTTTTAGCAACTTTTGCACCATTATTGTTCATTGATGGAATAAGTGGAACATTATTTCGTGAAATGGCAATCACCCTTTCCATAACAATTATTATAAGCACTTTTACAGCTCTTTCAATTGCTCCAATGTTAGCTTCAAAATTACTTAATACAAAAAAATCGAAAAAAAAATTTATTTTAAGATTTGAAAAAATATTTGATACTTTTGGACAATTTTATTATGAAACTTTAAATTATTGGATCAAAAAACCTAAAATAATTATTTGGTTTATGATTTTTGTTGTTTTACTTGCATCTGCTTTATTTAAATTTACTCCAAAAACTTTACTAGAAAAAAATCCAGATAGAGGTGTTTACTTAGTTTTTGGGAAAACTGATGAGTCGTCCTCATTTGAGTATACAGTGAATAAGGCTGAAAAAGTTGAAAAGCGATTACTGCCACTTCTTCAAGATGAGAACGAGTCCTACCAAAAATTAATTATGAGAGTTCCTGGATTTGGAAGATCATCTCAATCTTATAATAGTTTTATAATAATAGCTTTATTAGATAATTGGAAAGATAGAAAAGATACTGCGCAAAAAATTGTAATGAAAGCTATCGGAAAAATTGTAACTGTGCCTGGAACTATGGCTTTTCCTCTAACTCCTAATTCTGTTCGAGTGAGTAATTATCAGAAACCAGTGGTTGTAACACTAACCGGACCTTCATATGAAAGTCTATTTAAATGGCAAAATTCTATAATAAAAGTATTGCGAAATAACAAAGGTCTGGCCGATATTACCTCTGATTATACAAAAAATAAACCTGAGGTACAGCTTGTAATAGATGAAAATAAAGCAAAAGATTTAGGTTTGTCTATACAGGCGATCGGTAAGTCTATTGAGACTTTATTTTCTGGGAAAAGTGTTACTACAATGAATGCTAATGGTAAAGAATATCCAATTATTTTACAAGCCAATCTTAAAGATAGAAGAAAAACTGAAAGTCTTAGTAAGATATTTGTCAGATCAGAAACGACGGGGAAATTAATATCTTTAGCTAACGTAGTAACTTTTGAAGAAAGAGGATCTCCAAAGCTTTTAACGAGATACCAAAGATCAAAGTCGATAACAATTACTGCACGTTTAGTTGGAGGATATACTTTAAACGAGGCATTAAATTTTATTGAAAGAACAATAGATAACGAAGCTCCAAAAGCTGGAATTTTTTACAAAGGAAAATCTTTGGATTTGAAAGAGGCCTCAAGTGAATTAATTATTATTTTTGCTTTGGCTTTAGTTAGTGCATACTTAGTGATGGCTGGCACTTTCAATGCTTGGAGACAGCCATTAGTTGTAATGCTAACAGTTCCATTGGCAGCTTTAGGAGGTCTAATTTTTATTCTTTTATTTAATAGTACAATTAATATTTTTTCTCAAATTGCTTTAATTGTTTTAATTGGTATAGCTACAAAGAATAGTATTTTGATTGTTGATTGGGCAAATCAGCTCCGTATAAGTGGAAAAAGTGTTGAGAATGCAATTATAGAGTCATGCATGAGAAGATTTCGACCAATTATGATGACTAGTTTATCAACTTTGATTGCTATGGTTCCTTTAATAGTTGGAAATATTGGTCCTGGAGCTGGAGAAGGAATTAGGCTGGCGGTTGGTTGTACAATTTTTGGAGGTATGCTTATAAGTACTTTTCTAACTTTATTTACAACTCCAGTATTTTATTTATTGCTATGTAAAAATTCAAAAAGAATAGATGAAGTGGACGTTCAATTAAAAAAAGAGTTTAGTAAATAATATATTTTTTCTTATTTAATTTATTCTTGCACGTTGTAAGTTGTTTTTTATACTCATTTGCACTATCTCTAACTGATTTAGCATAAATAATTGCTTTTTTATTTTTAGAGTAATTTTTATAATCACCCCAACCAAGATAGTAAGAAATATATAATCTATATGCATCATTTTTTGGAATTTTAAGAATTTTGTGAGATTTGTTTATATACCATCCAATAAAATCAACCGAGTCTTTAAATCTAGCCCTTGTAGCAAACTTATTTCCAGTTTCATTTTTATATTGTTCCCAAGTACCTTTAACAGCCTGAGAATAACCAAAAGAACTAGATTTACGTTTATAAGGAATTATCTTAAACAACTTGTTTCTTGGGGGTTTTGCGAGCCAATTGAAACCACTCTCTTTCTTTACAAACGCTAATTGTATATGTACGGGAACTCCCCATTTTTTTTCGGTGCTCTTGGTATGTTTGTACCACAAATATCTTTCTTCAAATATTGAACAACTATTTTTAGTATTTTTTGGAATTGAAGAGCATGCTGTTAATAATAATATAATAACTAATAATAATTTATTTTTTTTATAAAAACGAATCACTTGTAATTTTATATAAGAATTTAATTATTTTTTCTCCTCCATTTTTCAGGCTCAACAAACGACCCTTTCCAAATTCCAAGTTTATTTTCCTTAGCGTATTGTTCTTGTATTTCATATTTTCTAGAATATTTTTTATATGCTATTGCATATCCATTTGTGACCATCCATTTGTTTAAATCAATTTTATCCAAATAACAAACTCCTATATATCTTTTGTATCTATCTTTTGAATTTGTTACACACATGATCTGATTATTTCCTATTTTTTTTTTAAGTTTTATTGTCGATAAATTTCCACAATTATAATTTTTTTGAAAATTTAAAAAACTTATACTTAAAAATATTTTTTTACACTTTTGCTTTTTTTCAGGAGCATCTATCCCAAAAAGTCTAATCTTTTTTGAATTTATTTTAATTGTATCACCATCTATAATTTTTGCTTTTCCTAAAATTTTTTCTTTGCTCAAACAATATTGGCTAAGTGAAAGTGAGAAAATAACGCTAAATAAAATCTGACTTAGCTTTTTCATTTAACTCAATCATTTTTTTTCTTATATCTTCATCCGAAATATTTTGATTTTTTAAGTCATTTTTAATTTTTCTAAATACATCCTCATCACCAGCTTCTTCAAAATCAGCTTTAATCACAGATTGAATATAATCTTTTTCTTTTTTTTCATTAAAACCTAATTTGTGAGAAACCCACTGTCCAAGATATTTATTTCTTCTTGATGCTACCTTGAATTTTAATTCTTCATCATGAGCAAACTTTTTTTCAAAAGATTTTTTTCTTTCGTCAAACTTTTCCATTTTTTATCCTTTTGTAAAAAAATATTATAACAGTAGCCAGCCCTGTTCCAAGTAAATTTGCAAAAAGATCTAAATATTCAAATGATCTATTAGGTATTACTATATGCGATATTTCTAACAATAAGGATAGCACTATTAAAAAAACCAAATTTATATTAAAATTTTTGTTTTTAGAATAACTAATAAGTCCTAATATTGACAAAACAAAAAAAGTAAGTGCATGATTAATTGATGTACCCAAGGGATTAGGAATTAAATCTGGTTGCCTTGCAAAAGACCCATAAAGAAAATAACCGATTAAACTTCCTGGAAAAAGATATAATATTAATACACTTATTAAAGACAAGTAATATAGAAGTAATATTATACGGATTTTATAATCCATTTTAAAAAATCTGTATTTCCATTTTTTACATCAAAAAAAATTACACAAGGAACTTCATAGCTATGAATTTTTTTTACAGTTTTTATAATTTTTTGCACATTTTTATTTAATGTTTTCCCCACAACTAAAATTTCTTTTGCTTTATTAACTTTCCCCCTCCATGTGAAAACAGAATCAACGTTATAAATAATGTTTGCACAAGCAATTAATTTGTTTCTTACAAGAAATGTAGCTATATTTTGCGCCTCTTTTTTCTTCGGACATGTAATATAAAAGAATTTAATACCCTTCATTTCAATAATTTAATATATTAATAATATTATATCTAATGGGCAAACTCATAGCAATCAGACATGGACAAAGTACCTGGAATGCAGATAACCGATTTACAGGATGGGTTGATGTTGATCTTTCAAAAAAAGGGATTAAAGAAGCTGAGCAATCGGGAAAATTAATTAAAGAATTAAACATAGATTTTGATATGTGTTTTACCTCTTTCCTAAAAAGGGCAATCAGGACACTCGAAATAATTTTAGACACTCTTGGAAAACAAATTAAATACGAAAAAGCTTGGCAACTTAATGAAAGACATTATGGTTCTCTAACAGGTTTAAACAAAACTGAAACTATGAAGAAATTGGGTGAAGATCAATTTAGGGTATACAGAAGATCGTGGGATACTCCACCTCCCCCATTAAAAAAGGAATCAGAGTTTAGCTCACATAAAAATCCGCTATACAAAAGCATTGGAAAAATACCTGATACTGAGTCGTTAAAAGACACCTTCGAAAGAGTAATTCCTTACTTTGAAAAAAATTTAGAGGAAGAATTAAAAAATAATAAAAATATAATCCTTTCAGCCCATGGAAATACAATAAGAGCTTTGGGCAAAAAGATTTTTAATATATCAAATAATAAAATAAATTTATTGGAAATACCAACCGGAAACCCTTTGCTAATTGACTTTGATAATAATGGTAAATTATTAAATGCTAAATACCTAGATGCATCTAGAAAAAAAGAAATTATATCTAATATTTAAGTTTTTTTATTATTTTTTTGTAAGTTTTATAATTATTTATATGTATAAATTTTTGTTTGCTTACTATTCCAAAAATTTCTTTTTTGTTAATTAAATCATTCCAGACTTTATTTATTGAAAAAGGTTTAATCTTTTTTTCTTTAAATATAGATCTCGAAATAATTTGAGCGCCTGTAAAAATATACTTATTGTTTTTTTTCTTAAATATTTCTTTTTTTATATTCAAATTAAAGTCTCCTTTAAATGATTTGTCATAACTTTTATTTTTTGAGACTAAAAGCATTACAGGCTTCTTTTTTTTTTGAAAAGTTTTTTCTAAATATTTAAATTCTTTTTTATATCCTTTACTCCATATAGTATCAGGATTCACAACAAAAAAATTTTGTTTTTTAAATTTTTTTGATGCATTGAGAATCCCACCCCCTGTATCTAAAATTTTACCCTTTTCAAGTATTAAATCTATTTTGCAAGAAAAACTTTTTTTTTTAAAAAATTGAAATATTTGCTTATGAAGATAATGTGTATTTATTATTATATGTTTTATACCGATTGATATTAAAAATTTTATACTATTTTCCAATAAAGAAGTATTTTTTATTTTTAAAAGCGGTTTTGGGATTTTTTTTGTAATAGGGTGCATTCTTTTTCCATAACCTGCGGCTAAAATTATTGCTTTATTTATTTTCATTTAAGTAGGTCTTTTTTCTAATATTTTTATTAATTATTTTTGATAGTATTGAACTCAAATTTTTAAAGATTTTATTTTTCATTCTAAATTCTATTAATTTCCAAGTATATGGTAAATATTTAAGATATTGTTGCTTGCCGTCTCTTCTATTAAGTCTACAAAAAATTCCAAGAATTTTTAAATTTCTTTGTATTGATAAAATATCAAAATCATTTAAAAGCATAAGTTTATATTTTTTATCTATTTTGCATTTACTTATATAATAATTTAAAATTTTATTTTTTGTTTTTAAAGGTACTTTGAATCTAACATCATCAATTAATGAAGCTACATCATACATAGGATTACCTAAGATTATATCTTGGGAGTCAATAATACCAAGTTTTTTTTTTACAGGCATTATATTTGAAACATGGAAGTCTCTATGAACCAAAAATTTACTTTTAAAATAAATTTTTAAATATAAACTATTTAATTCCTTGCGAATTTTTTTCTTTACCTTTTTTATTTTTTTTTTACTCAATACTTCAGGTAGATACCAATCTAAAAATAAATTAGATTCTTTGTGTAAGTTATTTAAATTATAAATATCTAAATTTATTTTATTTTTTGAATCAAAATTAATTTTATTAATAGGTTTAATTTTTTGTAATTTTAATATTACGTTAATACACTTTTTATATAACGGTAATATGTTTTTTGAATTTTTTACATAATTTAACAGGGTTTTATTTCCAAAATCTTCTATTTCTAAAATACCCTCTTTATTATTCTGGCTAATAACTTTAGGTGAATAAATCCCATATTTTCTTAAAAACTTATTTATTATTGAATAAGTAATTATATTTTTAAATTTCTCTTTTTTTGCTGTTACTATAATCGAGGTTTTTTTTCCTTTATGTAATCTAAAAAACTCTCTAAAGGATGCATCATTTCTTAATTTTTTTAATTTATACTGCATTTATTTTAAATCCCTTCCACTTTCCAAAACCTTTAATTTTAATTTTTCTAATCTGGGGTTGGGCTTGATGATAAAATGTAATTTCTAATCTATTTTTAACGGTTTTATCTATTATTTCAGGCCATTCGATAATTGTGATTACTTCTTCGTCCTCTTGAAAAATCCCAATTTTATTAATTTCTTTTTTTTTTTTGAGACGGAATAAATCATAATGCATTATTTTTAAGTTTTTTATTTCATATTCATTTATTAAATTAAATGTGGGACTTGTGACTTCCGTTTTATCCAATTTATATTTTTCTTGTAATTGATGAATAAGACTTCTTACAAAAGTAGTTTTCCCCGATCCAAGTTCTCCAAATAAAAATATGCAATCTGATTTTGATAAAGAAAATGAGATTTTTTTTGAAAGATTGTCTATTTGAGATAAATTGTATTTCAGCATTGGCTACTATTTAGTAGCGATAAGTATCTGGTTTAAATGGTCCTGATTGTTTAACGCTAATGTAATCTGCTTGATCTTTTGACATTTTGGTTAATTTCGCTCCAACTTTTTCTAGATGTAGCATGGCAACTTTTTCATCTAAATGTTTCGGTAATACGTAAACTTTTTTTTCGTATTTCATGTAGTTATTCCACAATTCGATTTGAGCAATAACTTGATTGGTAAATGAGGCGCTCATAACAAAACTTGGGTGACCTGTAGCACATCCTAAGTTTACAAGCCTTCCCTCTGCTAATAAAATAATTCTTTTTTTGCTTGGTAATTCTATTTCATGGACTTGTGGTTTAATTTCGTTCCACTTGTAATTTTTCAGTGCATCAACCTGAATTTCATTATCGAAGTGACCAATGTTGCAGAGAATTGCCCTATCTTTCATCTCTCTCATGTGGTCTGCTGTAACAATATCTTTGTTTCCAGTTGCGGTAACGACAATATCAGCATATTTAATTGCATCTTCCATTAACACTACTTCATAACCTTCCATGGCAGCTTGCAACGCACAAATTGGATCAGTTTCTGTCACCATCACTCTCGCGCCTGCTTGTCTTAATGAAGCAGCACTACCTTTGCCAACATCACCAAATCCTGCAACTATTGCAACTTTCCCAGACATCATTACATCTGTAGCTCTTTTAATCCCATCAACAAGACTTTCTCTACAACCATACAGATTATCAAATTTTGATTTAGTTACACTATCGTTTACATTTATTGCAGGTATTAAAAGCTGATTATTTTTTTCCATTTTTTTTAGAGCTAAAACTCCAGTAGTGGTCTCTTCTGAAACTCCTCTAATATTTTTTAATAATTCTTTATAATCTTTATGCATCAGAGCTGTGAGATCACCACCATCATCTAAAATCATATTTGGCTTCCAATCCTTTTTTCCTTCGATCGTTTGTTTTATACACCACCAATACTCTTTTTCTGTTTCACCTTTCCATGCAAAGACAGGTATTCCAGCTTTTGCAATAGCAGCTGCTGCATGATCTTGTGTTGAAAAAATGTTACAAGAAGACCATCGTAATTCTGCACCAAGTTCAACCAATGTTTCGATAAGAACGGCAGTTTGGATTGTCATGTGTAAACAGCCTAAAATTTTTGCACCTTTTAAAGGTTTTTTATTTTTATATTCTCGCCTCAAAGCCATGAGCCCTGGCATCTCAGTTTCTGCAAGGGATATCTCTTTTCTTCCAAAATCAGACTGGTTTATATCTTTTACTTTAAAATCATTTTTCATAAATTAGGACCTAGTTGGTAAAATAATTTTTATTTGAGCACCTTTGTTATTATCTTTTCTATTCGATGCAATTATTTCTCCGTCGTGCATTTCTATAATATTTTTAACAATATTTAAACCTAATCCAGAGTGTTCCCCGAATTTTTCCGGTCTATTACTATAAAATCGTTTGAAAATTCTCTCAGTATTGGTCTCTTTAAAACCAGGGCCCTCATCTTTTACCACTAAAGTAATTTTTTCCTTTGCGCTATGTATACTTATATTTATAAAGCTATAATCAGGACTAAATGATGCAGCATTATCTATTAAATTTGCCAAAACCTGTTCCATACGATTTTTTGCTCCGAATACATATGGCAAATGGCCATTTGGTTTTTCTTGAGATATTTTAAAAGAAATATTTTTATCAATTATTACCCTATTATTTTTAAATTCTTCAGATACTTCTCTTGCTAAATCTAATAAGTTAAACTTTGTCATCTTTTCTCTTGATAAAGATGCTTCATCTTTTAACATTTTTGAATAGTCGGTAATAAGTCGATCAATTCTTTCTACATCATGGCTTAGTATACTTATTAATTTTTTTCTCTCATCTTTATCTGTTGTGCTATCTAATAATTCCGAAGCTCCCTTCAAGGACGCTAAAGGGTTTCTGATTTCATGTGCAAGATCAGCTGATGAGTCCTCTGCATTTTTAGTTCTGTTTTGTAAATCTTTTGTCATTTCATTCAAAGATCTAGAAAGTAGACCAACCTCATCACTTCTGTACAAAAATTTTTCTATTCTTCCATATGGTTCGTCTTTTGCTTTAATAGATTTCGTATATTCAACAAGAGCTCCAATTGGTTTGAGAATATATCTGTTTAAAAAGACCGAAAATAAAAAAATCACCAATGCTATTATAAAAACTGTTCTTAAAATAAAATTTTTTCTTTCATCAACTGCGGTTAAAATTTCATTAGCCTGCTCTGTAACCATTATATAACCGAAAATCTCCCTATTTATGATTACCTCGTTTAATGTTTTTACATAAAAATTATTATTTTCTTTAATTTCTATTGATATTTCCTTTTTAGGTTTTTTTTTAGAAATTAATTTTTTTATTTCAACATTATTTTTTTTCTCTTCAATGTTAGTAGTTAAGTTATTATTTATATTACTTAAGTCTTGTTTGGAATTATTCGATATTAGGTTTTCTTCTAATATTATTTCAGATTTTGTAAATACACTTTGGTCTAAATCTAAAACATTTGTATCTGCAATTAAATCACCTTTCAAATCAAAAAATTGAACTCTTTCAAGATTTTGAAACAAAAACCTCGTGGAAAGTAAAAATTCCTTTACATTTTTTCTTTCAAATTTTATCTGAAGTCTCTCTATATGATTTGATGTATTATTTATGATCACATTATGTTTTTCTGTTCTCTGCTTGACAAGATTTGGCTGTATAGCGCTTAGATAGAAAAAAGTAAAAAGTCCTAAAATTAAAAATATAAAAAGATTAAAAATTAAAAATCTTTTTAAAATTGAATTTATTTTTTTTTTTTTAATCATTAATTAATATTCCATCTATAACCACTTCCATATCGAGTTTCGATAGATGAAAATTTATCATCAACTTTTTTGAATTTTTTTCTTATCCTTTTGATGTGGCTATCAATTGTTCTATCCTCTATGTCAGTGTTTTCTTTATATGCAATATCCATCAAATGTGCTCTTTCTTTTATCACCCCGGGTCTTTTTGCTAATTCTTTAACAATTAAAAATTCAGTTGTGGTTAATTTTTCCGGAAGGGATTTCCCGTTCCATTCACATTCTAGTTGGCTGGGATCTAATTTAAGTTTACCATGTGAAATTAAAGTTTTATTTTCTTCTAAATTACCCGTTTTTTTTCTTAATTGAACGCGTATTCTTTCAATTAGAACTTTGATTGAAAACCCACCTGATTTTTTAATATAGTCGTCTGCTCCTAGTTTCAATCCTAAAAGTTCATCTACTTCTTCATCCTTAGAAGTTAAAAAAATTATAGGAATAGACATTTTCTTTCTTAATTTTTGCAATAATTCCTCACCCGTAAGTTTTGGCATTTTTAAATCTACTACTGCTAAATCAGGAGGATTTCTGGTAAGACCAATTAGTGCACTCTGACCATCTATATAAGTTTGTACTTTATAGCCTTCTCTTTCAAGTGCCATACTTATGCTGGTTAAAATATTTCTATCGTCATCTACTAATGCTATTATTTTTGACATTATAAGCTCCTATAAGTTTATAATAGTTTAAAAAAAATTGTCAAAATTTAGGCATCAGTGTGCCTCTTCCCAGTTATTTCCAGAGTTAACATTTACATCTAAAGGGATTGAAAACATGTGATATTCAGAATTTGAAATTGACTCCATGGTTTTTTTTACAATTTTTTCAACTGAATTTTGTTTTACTTTTGAACATTCAAATATTAATTCATCATGTATTTGAAGTAACATTTTAGCATCAAAAAATTTTTTTGAAATTATAAGTTCGTTTATTTTTACCATAGCAATTCTTATTATATCAGCAGCTGAACTTTGAATTGGAGCATTTATTGCAGCTCTTTCTTGAAAACTTCTAACACTGAAGTTTTTATCATTAATACCTCTCAGATGTATTCGTCTTCCAAAAATATTATTGACATACCCGTTTTTTCTACAAAATTTAATAGTTGATTGCATATATTCTTTTATCTCAGGAAATTTTTTAAAATATGAGTTTATAAACTCAGAAGCTTCCTCGTTAGAGACGGATATTTGTTTTGCCAACCCGTATTGTGTTATGCCATAAATTATACCAAAGTTAATAGTTTTTGCTTTTCTTCTTAGATTTTCATCGACTTTCTTTAAAGGAATATTAAAAACCTGGCTGGCAGTTAAATTATGAATATCCTCTCTATTTTTAAATGCTTTCTTAAGTTCTTTGACGTCTGCTAAATCAGCCAAAATTCGCATTTCAATTTGATTATAATCTGCTGAGATTAATATATTATTTTTTTCTGAAATAAATGCTTTTCTAATTTCTCTTCCATCCTCAGTTTTAATGGGAATATTTTGTAAGTTTGGGTCGCTCGAAGCTAATCTGCCAGTATTTGTTGCAGCTAAAAGAAAAGAGGTGTGCACTCTTTTCGATTTTGAATTAATGTGTTCTTGTAATGCGTCAGTATAGGTATTTTTAAGTTTAGATAATTGTCTCCAGTCCAAAACTAAACTTGGAAATTTATGACCTTTTGAAGCAAGTTGTTCAAGTATTGATGCGCTTGTAGCTAAACTTCCCTTTTTAGTTTTCTTTAGATTAGCTATCTTTAAATCATTATAAATTATTTCACCTAGTTGTTTAGTAGACCCTATATTGAATTTTCTTTTTGCAAGTGTGTAAATATCTTTTTCGATTTTGATTAATTTATTCTCAAATTTTTTTGACAGTATTTTTAAATAAGATGAATCTACTTTGATTCCTATTATTTCCATATCGGATAAAATTTTTATCAATGGTTTTTCAAATAACTCATATACTTTATTGAGTTTCTCTTGATCAAGTCTTTCTTTCAAAACTTGAAATAATCTAAAAGTAACATCAGCATCTTCTCCTGCATATTCAGTAGCTTTTTTTAAATCTACATCTGCAAAGGTAATTTTATTTTTTCCGGTTCCAACTAAATCTTTAAAAGTTATATTTTTGTGATCAAGATGTATCGAGGCTAATGTGTCAAGGTTATGTCTATTAATACCTGCATCTAAAGTATACGAAACAAGCATAGTGTCCTCCAATGGTTCAATATTAATTCCATTTCTTTTGAAAATAATGTTGTCAAACTTTATGTTTTGACCAATTTTTTTTATACTTTTATCTTCAAGTATAAATTTAATTTTTTTTAAAACATCATTTTTATCCAAGCATTTTTGAGAATTATGTTTCAATGGTATATAACAAGCATGATTTGGGGAGTAACAAAAAGATATGCCCACGAGATCTGCCTCTATTGGATTTAAAGAATTTGTTTCAGTATCAACTGATATTAAATCTTTTTTTTCGAGATTAGAAATCCATTTGTCTAAGTGATTTTCAGTTAATATTGTCTCATATTTTTTTATATCAATTTTATTGTTTTTAACAGATTTACTTGTCTGAATTATTTTTTCGCTTGGTTCACCATAAAAGTTTATAGCCTGACTTAACAGTCTATTAAATTCCATTTCTCTTAAAAAATTGTAAAGTTTATTTTTTTCAATATTTTTAATTAAAAAGCTTTCTAGTTTTTGTTCGACTGGGACGTCACTTTTGAGAGTCACAAGTTCTCTACTTAATAATGCAGATTTTTTATTTTGAAGTAGAGTCTCTCTTCTCTTTTGTTGTTTAATTTCTTCAGCCCGATTTAGTAAATTATCAAGATTTTTATATTTTTTTATTAGTTCAGCCGCAGTTTTAATTCCAATGCCTGGTACACCAGGTATATTATCTGATGAGTCTCCTGCCAAGGATTGTACGTCGATGACTTGCTCGGGTTTTACACCAAATTTTTCCTCCACTTCTTTTTTTCCTATAACTTTACTTTTCATTGGATCAAAAAGTCTCACATCTTTCGAAACTAGTTGCATCAAATCCTTGTCAGATGAAATTATTGTAACTTTAGCGCCTAGTTTGGTTATTTGCTTAGCATATGTGGCCAAGAGATCATCGGCCTCATAATTTATTTGTTCAATTGACGGAAGGTTAAATGCTTTTACTGCCTTTCTTATATATTCAAATTGTGGTGCTAAATCATCTGGTGCTTCGGATCTGTTAGCTTTATAGTCTTTATAAATTTCATTTCTAAAATTTTTCCTTGCAGAGTCAAATATTACTGCAAAATGTGTTGGTTGATTCTTACTTTCATCTGACCTTACTTCTTCTAAAAGTTTAAACAACATATTACAAAAACCAATGACTGCTCCAGTTGGTAAACCATCACTTTTTCTAGAAAGCGGTGGCAAGGCATAGTAAGCTCTAAAAATGTATCCCGAGCCATCTACTAAATAAAAGTGATCGGTTTTTTTTATTTTGCTCATTAATTAATGATATAATAATTTTTTTAATGCTTATATAATATTAAAATATGAACAAAATTGCACTAAGTGCTAAAAATTTAACAAAGGAATACCAGAAAAATAAAGGTCTGAATAAATCTGTGTTAGCCTTAAATAAACTCAATCTTGAAGTCAAACAAGGCGAAATTTTTGGTTTATTAGGTCCAAACGGTGCAGGTAAAACAACTTTTATAAATATTTTAGGTGGCTTAACGATGAAAACCTCTGGTGAAGTAAATGTCTGGGGTTTTGATCTAGACGAAAACCCTAGGCAGGTGAGAGCATCATTGGGTATAGTTCCTCAAGAAGTAAATTTGGACGCCTTTTTTAGTCCAAAAAAACTTCTTGAATTACAAGCCGGTTTATATGGAGTCAAAAATGAAAATAGAATAACGGATGTTATTTTAAAAATTGTATCATTAGACAAACAAGCCAATTCCTACGCTAGATCATTATCCGGAGGTATGAAAAGAAGATTGTTAATTGCAAAAGCAATGGTACATCAGCCACCAATTTTAATTTTAGACGAACCAACTGCTGGTGTTGATGTTGAACTTAGAAAAAATCTTTTTTCAAATATAACTGAGTTAAATAAGTTGGGTGTAACAATAATTCTTACTACTCATCAATTGTATGAAGCAGAAGAAATGTGCAATCGAATAGCAATTATTAATAAAGGTAATTTGGTTGCATTGGATACAAAGGAAAATTTACTTCAAAGAATAGAAAGTAAAAAAATTAAGTTTAAAATTAAAAATTTGAATTCATTTGAAAAAATTAAATTACAAGACGTTAAGTTTTCTAAAAATGGATCAGAAATCATAGCTATTTATGACAAAAATAAATTAAAATTTGATAATATTTTAAATATAGTTAAAGAAAATGCAGATATAGTTGATATTTCAACTGATGAGGGTGACTTAGAGGATATATTTTTAAAGCTCACAAACAACTAGCTTTTTTCTAAAAATAAAAGTAAAAATATATATGGAAATTATTAGAAATTTAAAAGAAATAACATTTTTAAAAGGTGTATTCTTAACACTTTCCGCAACTATAATTCTTGCTATTTCTGCAAAAATTAAAATCCCTTTTTATCCAGTACCAATGACAATGCAAACTTTTGTTGTTTTGCTTATCGGGGTAATCTTTGGATGGAAATTAGGTCTGGTAACTGTCAGCCTTTATTTATTTGAAGGATTAATTGGCTTGCCAGTTTTTGCTGGAACACCAGAAAAGGGAATGGGTTTATCATATTTCATTGGACCAACAATGGGATATTTAATTGGTTTTTTAGCTGCTGCTTTTTTATCAGGATTTTTTAAATATAGTAGAAATTATATTCTTAATTTTTTAAAACTTATGTTATCTGTTAGCCTAATTTATATTTTTGGAATGCTTTGGTTATCTAATTTTACTGGCTGGGAAAAAGTGTTTATGGTGGGGGCTCAGCCTTTTTTACTAGCGGAACTATTTAAAATTTCTCTGTTGAGTATTCTAATTCCTCAAATATTAAGGTTAAAATCTACAAAACCTATCTAGGCGATCTTTTTGAAAGAATTCTTTGTAGCGTTCTTCTATGCATTTTTAGACGTCTTGCAGTCTCTGAGACGTTTCTATTGCATAACTCGAACACCCTGTTTATATGCTCCCATTTTACTCTATCCGCTGACATAGGGTTTTCAGGGGGCTTAGCCTTCGAATCAGGCTTAGCTAATAGTGCAGACTCCACATCGTCAGCATCAACAGGTTTTGCAAGGTAATCTATTGCTCCGGCTTTGATGGCTGCTACTGCTGTTGGTAAGTTGCCATATCCTGTCAGCATCACTATTCTACTATCATTTTTAGCTTCGTTTATTTTTTTAACAACATCTAGTCCGTTTCCATTTTCAAGTCTTAAGTCTACCACCGCAAAGCTTGGTGGTTTTTCTTTGATCAATAATACTGCATTTTCAACGGTTTTAGAGCTTCTAACTTGGAAACCCTTCTTTTCCATGGCCCTGGACAACCTGTCCCTAAATGGATCGTCGTCATCCACGATCAAAAGAGATTTGTCCTGAAAGTCAGTGATATTTAAACTTGAGGGTGTTTTTTGCGCTCTCATAATAGCTATTAAATAGACATCAATTTAATAATTTCAAGGGCATTATTGTCTTTACATAAAGTGAAAAAAAACATAAAAGGCAAAAAAAGAGCTTATTTTAATAAATTTTTTTAAAGCTCGTTGTGTAATAAAAATGGGGGACACAAAGAAAAAATGAGAAAATTTTCAAGTGTTGACGAATTAATAAACACTTTAAAACCTGAATATCCAGTTTACTGCGTAAGACCAAAATCGATTAAAAAATCTATAGATTTTTTCAAAAATAATTTTCCAGGTAAAATTTTATACGCAGTAAAAACTAATCCAAATGAAAAAGTTATAAAAATCATAATCAATAATGGAATTGAAAATTTTGATGTAGCTTCAATAAATGAAATTAAATTAATCCGTAAAATTGATAATAAAGTAAAGATTTTCTTTATGCACACAATCAAAAGTAGGGAAAGCATTAAGGAAGCATACTTTAAATATAATGTGAAAGATTTTGCACTTGATACAAAGGAAGAGTTGCAAAAAATTTTAGAGGAAACAAATAATGCGAAAGACTTAAATTTATATGTTAGAGTGGCTATTTCTAATGAACATGCTGAAATTGATCTTTCAAGAAAATTTGGTGCATTATCTAGTGAAGCTTTAGGATTATTAAGGCTTTCAAAAGCGCATAGCAAAAGAGTGGGACTAAGTTTCCATGTTGGCTCACAGTGTATGGATAAAATATCTTTCTCAAAGGGGATAGCAGAGGTAGGAAATATAATAAAAAAAACAAAAATTGTCCCCGATGTTATTAATATCGGTGGCGGTTTTCCATCAGTTTATCCAGATTTAATTCCAGAGCCTTTAGAAAATTATATGAGCGAAATTAAACTAGCTTTAAAAAATTTAAAATTGCAAAAATTACCAGAAATTTTCTGTGAGCCAGGTAGAGCTATAGTTGCTGAATCTGGGTCTACTATAGTCAAAATAATTCTGAAAAAGAAACAAAAATTATATATTAATGATGGTACATACGGCTCACTTTTTGATGCTGGAGTACCAAACTTTGTTTTGCCCACTCGAGTAGTTAAAAATGGTAGGACAACATCTAAAAAATTAACATCTTTTAATTTATACGGACCAACATGCGATAGTTTAGATTATATGAAAGGACCTTTTCTTTTACCAAACAATATTAAAGAAGGAGACTATATTGAACTCGGCCAGCTAGGAGCATATGGAACTACTTTTAGAACAAAATTTAACGGTTTTTATTCTGATGCAATTTACCAAGTAGATGACAAACCCATACTCTCAATGTATGATGGTGAGATTAAAGTAAAATATCTAGTTGCATAATGAATAAAAAAAATGGTCCTAGTCTTGGACATAATAAAAAATCACTATTAAATTCTGAAGTAGAACACATAGATATAACATCTTTTGACTCTAGAAAAATAATTGAGTCAATGAGGAAAATGTCATTTACATCAAGAGATACGGCTAATGCAGCTCAAATTTATAATGAAATGATTGACGATAAAAACTGTACAATTTTTTTAACAATAGCAGGATCAACCTCTGCTGCAGGTTGTATGAAATTGTATTCCGATTTGATTAAGTTTAATATGGTAGATGCAATAGTTGCAACTGGGGCATCAATAATTGATATGGATTTTTTTGAGGCTTTAGGTTTTAAACATTATCAAGGTAACCAGTTCCAAGACGATAAAATATTAAGAGAAAATTATATAGATAGAATATATGATACTTACATTGATGAGGAACA
>MDSW01092106.1_pt1 | contig 18230 bp, 21 predicted proteins | sample 811171 | NCBI WGS metagenome assembly MDSW01 (sample SAMN05326641, study PRJNA326480) | marine metagenome | isolation source: seawater | place: Atlantic Ocean: North West | collected 2012 | reverse complement strand
GTTTTAGAACCAGCCGAAGAACCCACAAAAGGAAAAGGTTTGTATTTTATGGATACTTCGTCAGCCGCAGCAGAATGTGTAACTCTGCAAGCAGCTGGTGGATTTAATATTCATTTATTTCCAACTGGACAAGGTAACATAATTGGTAACCCAATTGAACCAGTTATTAAATTAACTGCAAACCCTTTGACTGTAAAAAATATGAGCGAACATATAGATGTTGATGTTTCGAAAATTCTTTCTAGACAAATGAACTTAGATCAAGCTGGAGATGAATTGGTTAAAGCAACTTTAAGAGTTGCAAATGGAAGATTAACTTGCGCAGAAGCATTAGGTCATAAAGAATTTGTTATGACCAAACTTTATAGAAGTGCTTAAGACTTTTTTTTAATTTAAATATTTGTTTAAATCTAAAGCGTGATGTTTCCTAATTTTTACATTTTTTTCAAATTCTATATGTCTTTTGGCAGCTATTGATATCCACTTTTCAATAATTTTTTTATGTTCTGGAAAATTAATTATATTATTTTTATGAAACTCAGAACTTTCTTCTGTAAAGTGTTTTATCTCCGGAGAATTTATTACTTTTGGATCAATAGCATGAGCAATTTCAAGCATTTGACCCCTTGATAGTCTAGAAAAATAAATATGTGAGCTCATTAGCATTATTTTTGGGAGTTTAAGGTTATTATCCTTTAACCATTTTTTAAGTTGTGCATTACTTACTTCAGGATCATCTGGAAAATTTAATTCTTTATTTGTATCAATATGTCTTACCCTCATGCAATTTACAGTGTTTCCTCTTTTGTAGAGTTCTAACAAATAGTATTCAGGTCTTTCATAACATCCATCATGCTTATTTTTATACATTATCTCTTGGACAGCAGTGTTTACTATGCTCTCATATACTCCAGCGACATCTGCTAAACCAATTGAAATTATCTCAATCACATTTTCATTTTCTATCTTGACAAGAGTATAATCGTCAAACCAAAGACCATAATAAAAATCTCTTTCTTTTGTAGCCAAATACCAATCGCCTGGGCTTAATTTAGTTTTAAGATATTTGTTTACAGTAAATTCATCTAAATTTATTTTTTGAGCTACGGAATGAGAATTAAAAATAAAGAATATAAAAATTATTTTAAGTATATTTGAGATAAATTTAAATTTAGTCACTTGCTTTTAATTTGGCAATTCTTTTTCTGTTCCAGTCTGATAATAGTTTCCTTAATCCTGCAGCCGCAACACCCAAAACTACTGCTAACACTACAGAAGTTAAACCATAAAAAGTTGGAAGATCTTTAGAGTATTGCAATATAAAATCTCCTAATGGTCCAAGCTGATTGACTCCATTCGTTACATTTTCAACAATAACTTCTTCTTTTATAAATCTTTCAAAAGCAATAGCTATTCCAACTGCTAAAATTAAAATTGCTAAAATTGTTTTAAACTCAGTGCTATCAATCTTTTCTCCTATCTTTTGTCCAACTTGAACTCCAAGAATAGAGCCTAAAATTAATATTGTAATTAAAACTAAGTCTATTGTTCCATAATTAAGAGCATGCAAAACTGTAACAATCGCGCTAACAAATATTGTAACAAATAAGGATGTTCCTGGAATTAATTTTGTTGGCATTCCAATAATATAAATCATTGCAGGCACTAAAATAAAAGCTCCGCCAATCCCCATAATGGCTGCAATATATCCAACTATTAATCCAATAATAATTGGTGTAAATACACTTTCGTATAATTTAGATTTTTTAAACCTCATTCTGAATGGAAGTCCATGTATCCAATAGTGCTGATGTAATTTTTTTCTGACAATTATTTTTTTTCTCGCTTTATCTATCTCTGAAACTCCTTGTATCAACATGAAGGTCCCTAAAATTGCTAAGAGATACATGTAGGCTAATGCAATAACATCATTAATTTTTCCTATATCTTTTAAATATGTAAATGTAAGGATCCCTAATAAAGTTCCAAATACTCCTCCGAAAACAATCATCAATCCCATTTTATAATCCAATGTACCTTTTAAATAATGTGTAGTTGAACCGGAAACAGAAGTTCCTAATATATTACTTGCTTCATTTGGCACAGCATAGGCAGGTGGAATTCCTAAGAAAATTAAAAATGGAGTCATTAAAAAACCACCTCCCACTCCAAATAATCCTGAAAGAACTCCTACAAATAAACTTAAAAAGAAAATGATTGGTATATTAATTTCTACTTGAGCAATTGGAAGAAAATACTCCATAGCTTTAATTATTCCTCAAAAAACAGAATGTCAACTATTGATTAGATTTTTAAAAAGGTATTAATTAAAATGAATGACCAGTAGGCTGCTAATCCAAAATAAATAGTATTTTTCATATTTATAATTAAATTCAAATTTGGAAAACGCTTAAGAAAAGTTTTTGTACTTTTTGAAAAATAATTAAGCATATCGAGCGAATACACCGGGGAAAACAAATTTTCAAGTAAATTTTTAAATTTTTAAAAAATAGTTGCTCCAAAAACTTTCACTATACCGCCTTCTTCACCTAATACAAGTCTTCCCAAAAAGTCTCCTGGAAGTTTAGTGCTATTTTGTTTATATAAAATAGAAACATAAAGACCTCTTCTAAGACATCCTATAGGCTTACAATTTAAAGAAAGGTTGGTTATTAATTCGTTACTTGCCCATTGCTTGCCTAGCTCAACCTCGTTTGCTCCATAAAGCATTTGAGAAGAAAAATCTTTTGTAAAACCACCATAGTCTTTAATATTAGAAGAATTAACAAGATTATTCCATATCGGTTCAGCGATTTTAAATATTTCTTCGTCTGGCTTCTCTAACAAACTCATTTAAAATTTAAGATGCTTCTTTTTTCTCTTTATCATCAATGATGTGATAAACTGGCATTTTCTCCATACTAAATTTACCTGTCTTAGGATCTCTTCTAGATACAGTTAAACAATGCCAGTTTTCATCATCTAGCTTCATATGATCTCCTCTATAATAATAACCTGGCCAACGAGTTTCTTTTCTATATAAAGTATGTTCTGTAACGCACTGAGAGGTCACAGTTCTATGTTTAAGTTCCCAAGCTCTCATCAGCTGGTGATAATCCTCAGCTCCAATATGCTCAAGGTCTTCTTGTAACCAATCTAACAGTTCTAAACCTTTTTTGAGTAAATTTTCATTTGTCATATAATTAACTGATATTCCACCAACATATTCATCCATTATTTTTTGTAATCTTTGCAATCCTTGAATTGGAGATATATAGCTTGGTGAAACTGTTCCACCAGTAATTTCATTTCTACCAACTGTATAATTTTCTAAGGGTTTAAATATAATTTTTTTAAATTCATTAAATTGATTGTCGCTTACTTTAATATTTTCTGCTTTCTGTTCCTCAATATATTTAACTGCTGCTTTTGCCGCCAAACGACCTTCTGTAAAAGAACCTGAAGAAAATTTATGTGCACTTCCCCCAACTGTGTCTCCAGCACCAAATAAACCTTCAACTGTAGTCATTCTATTATAACCCCAGAAATATTCCGGTGGAGACAAATCTTCAGGGCCACTCACCCATGCACCAGAACATGTTGCATGAGATCCCATTACATATGGTTCAGATGTTGTCAATTCTGGGTTAGTATATTTTGGATCTATATTTTGCGATGCCCAAACTACAGCTTGACCAACTGTCATACCTAAAAAATTTTCCCATCCTACTGTCTCTAGATGAGGGTCTTGAAATGCTTCTTTTGTAACCATGTGAATAGGTCCGCCACCTGCCATGACTTCCTGAACAAAAGCATGGTTTCTTAAACAAGTTGGAGTAGGATGATGATCAATATACTCACCAACTAATTTTTTAGTTTGATCATACCATTTTTTTTCGTAGTTCTCTCCGTTTGCATTTTGTGTATATGTTTTTAAATGCAAAAAATATGCACCGACTGGTCCATAACCATCTTTAAATCTACACAAAACAATTCTATTTTCCATTTGAGTCATTTTTGCTCCAGCTTCTATAGGTAAAGCATAAGCTGAACCATTGCTCCAAGGAGCATACCAAGTCCTACCCATACCCTCACCAACTGCCCTAGGTTTAAAAATGTGTGATGCTCCACCAGCAGCAACAATTACTGTTTTGGCTTTAAAAACATAATAATCACCTGTCCTCATGTTAAAACCCACTGCTCCGCCTACTCTATTTTCTTTTTCCTCATCCATAAGAAGATGAGTAATCATAATTCTATTATAAATTTTATCGGCTGATTTCTTAGCGGCTTCAGCTACAATTGGTTTGTAACTTTCCCCGTGTATCATAATTTGCCACTTGCCTTCTCTCTGATATCTTCCTGTTTCTTTATTTTTCATCATTGGGAGACCCCATTCGTCGAACATATGAACAGTTGAGTCTACATGTCTTGCCATATCATATCCAAGATCTTCTCTGACAAGTCCCATTAAATCATTTCTTGCATATCTTACATGATCTTCTGGCATGTTTTCTCCCCATTGCATTCCCATATAACAATTAATAGCATATAAGCCTTGGGCTACAGCTCCACTTCTATCTATATTAGCTTTTTCAACACAAATTATTTTTAAATCTCTTCCCCAGTGCCTTGCCTCAAAGGTAGCTCCTGTTCCAGCCATACCGCCGCCTACTACTAAAATATCGCATTCCTCGATAATAGTTTTTCTAGCCATTAATAATAAACTCCTTTTTTAAATGAACTCTTTTCTACTTTGGGCAATTCTTTATTGGTATTTAATCCTTCAGGTTCTGAATATAGTATTTGAGAATTTATTTCTCCTTGATTAGGTTTGTCACCGTCTGCTAACTTTGGAATAAATTTTCCCCACGGTTTTGTAGTTATAGGAGAGACAAAATCTTTAACTGTCCCATTTCTAAATTTAATTTTCCATGATATTGTCCCTTTTTCTTCTTCTCTTCTAACACGCACACTGTGACCCATTGGAGCAAAATCTGCATAACCTCTTACATCAATTGCATGATTTGGACATGCTTTTACACAAGAATAACATTCCCAGCAAAAATTTGGTTCAATGTTTTTTGCTCTTCTTATAGTTTCATCGATATGCATTATATCTGAGGGACAGATATCAACACAATGACCACAACCATCACAACGAGTCATATAAACAAAAGTAGACATATTTAATTTTCCTTTACCATATTAATAGTGTTTTGGCTCTTCTCTTTTTATTCCCATGCCAAATTGCTCTGGTGCATCCGCTGGAGGTGGCAAGTTATCTCTAGATCCATCAGCTTCTGCTAAATTTTTTTGTATTGCTGCGCCAGGTTTATAAAACATGTGAGCAAATTTTGACCAATAAACTCCTCCAAATAGTACTAGGTTTGATAAAATATAAAAAACTAAAAAAACTTTATCATCCCATCTATCGTTCAAATTCAAAGATTGTAAGAATGACCAAATTAGACCAAACAGTGAAGATGCAATTAATGCAAGCACAAAAAGGTCTGCTTTAATAATTCTATACCAAGGTTGAGCTTCAGAATAAACATCAACTCTTAGAAAAAACCAAAACCATGACCCTCCAAGAACTGTCATTAGGGCACCTGTGTGCCAGATTATTGGCCAAATAGATGGTGTATTTGAGGAAGTTGAAGAATAAAAAAATATCATCACAAATGTACCAATCCAAAATAAAATTGTTCCATACATTCCAAGCAAGTGTGCTGCTCTCCTTTTTCCAGCACCCAATTCTGAAGTAGTGGCAATATCACTCAATATTGTTTTTGAAATTACAGAAATTTTTTCTGCTGCACTTAAATTTTTAGTTGCAGATAGTTTTGCTTTTTTTGCATTTTCAAAAAAGTATTTAACATTTTTCTTATGAAGTATATCTAAGATAGTTCCTACTGCTATCAAGAATATCATTAGAACTACAAAAGATTGCATAAAAATAGGAGGCACAGTCTCAGCTAAAATTGAGAATGGATTGACATTTAACATATGATTTTCCCCCTTAAAATAAAGTTTTTAGTATAGATAGGATAATAGATCAACCGTTATATCTAGGACATTTCATTACAGCATTTTCATAAATTTTTAATAAAATTCTGTAATATTTTAAACTTTTTCTTCTCCATTTGGTATCTTTTATTGTATTTACTGAGGTTACAGCTTTTCCGGATCCAACAAGAATAATTTCATCATATCTATTTAAGGAGTCTATAAAGATATTCTTTTTTTGAATTTTAATTTTCTTAGAAAAAAAATTAAAAGTATTCCCTTTATAAAAACCACTGATCGGTGAATAAATTTTGTTTTTTTGTACAAATAGAAGATTAGAAGTTCCACTTTCTAAAATTTTTTTATTTTTATATAGACATACATCATTTTTGGAAGTGTCCATTCTACTTAAAATTTTAATAATTTTTTTATAAATTAAATTTTTATATTCAGGTTTAACTCTTTTATAATTTAACATATGTAAAACAAAATTTGTTTTAGTTTTAAATCTTTTTCTTAAAGAAATTGATATTAATTTATTATTTAGAGCAATTCTTAACAAATGATCATATTTTTTATTTTTGTTAAAATTTGATTTAATAATTTTATAAATATTTTTTTTTAAATCCTTTTTATAAATTTTATAAATTTTTGAAGATTTAATTAAATTATTTATATGTTGTTTAAAAAATAAAATTTTCCCTGGCTTTCCTATGATTCTCATAGTAGTAAAAACTCCATGTGAATTCCAAAGATTCTTAAAATCTATTTCTTTTAAATTCTTATGCAGATAAGATTTTTTTAATAATAAAGTTGCCATTTTCGCTCAAAAAAGATTCGGGATGAAATTGAAATCCATATATTTTATTTATGACATCTTCAAATCCCATTGCTACATTTGTTTTTACACATCTCATTGTTATTTTTATACTTTCTGAATTATAAGGTTCGTAAAGTTTAAGTGAATGATATCTGCCAACTTTAAATATTTTATTTTTATTAAATAATTTACTTTTATTTGTAACTCTTATTTTCGACTGATAACCATGGTAAATTTTTTTTTGCTGGACTATCTTTCCTTTTTCATTAAATAATATTTGCTGATAACCTAGACATATTCCAATTATTTTCTTTCTTCCTTTATATTTTTTATAAATTTTTGAAGTATGAGGATAATCTTTTGGTGATCCAGGTCCTGGTGAAAAAACTATAACATTTGACTTCTCTATATTTTTATTATTGATATCAAAATAATTTGAACAGTAAACCTCATCAAATTTTGCAAATTGATGGACCACATTCCAAGTGAATGAGTCTTTATGATCAATTACATAAATCATTTATATAACTCCAATAATGATTTTGCTTTAATAAAATTTTCATTAAATTCTTTTTTAGGATTGCTGTCCAAGATCACACCTGAAGCTGCAGATATTTCTGAAATATTTTTATAATTTAAGATTGATCTTATAATAATATTAAATCTCATGTCTTTATTAAATTTTATATACCCAAAGCTACCTGTAAAAATATTCCTATCTTCTTTCTCTTGATTGTTTAAAAGCTCTAGAGTTCGTATTTTGGGGCAACCTATAACTGAACCTCCTGGCATCATAGATTTAATTATGTCTTTTATTGTGGTTTTGTTTTTTAATTTTCCCTGAATAGTCGTTACATAATGAAATAAATGTTTGTATTCTTCAACATATTTCTTTTTTATAATCTTTACTGATCCTGTATTACAAATTCTTGATAAATCATTTCTCTCCATATCAACAATCATATTATGTTCTTTTGTCTCTTTATCATTAGATTTAAAAAATTTTAGTGCTTTATATTTATTTATTTTCTTATTTTTTCTTAAGGTACCAGCAATTGGTTTTGTTGTTATTGATCGTCCTTTTTTATTTATTAAATTTTCTGGTGAGCAGCTAACAATTGAAAAATTCTTATCTCTTATCATAAAAGATTCTGGTGAGGAATTTACCTTCATTAACTTCCAAAAAAAGTTGACAGGATCGATTGTAGATATATTTTTATATTTGGTGCAAATTTTAATTTGATAAGTTTCTCCCTGTCTAATCTTCTTGGAAAATAAATTAAATATTTTCCTATATTTTTTATAATCGATATTCAATTTAAATGGGCTTAATATTTTAGTTTTTGAAAAGTACTTTTTAAATTTTAAATTTTTATTTTTTGAAAAAATCTTTATGTCATTTCTTATCTTTATTATGGTCTCTGGTTTATAAAATATACCTTTGTAAAAGTTCTTTTTTTTTTGTCCTTTTGGATTAATATTTAAAAGATTACATAAAATTTCATATCCAAAAAAACCAATAAACATATCTGTCTCTTTTGAATATTTTTTTTTTGAAATTAAATTAAAAAATTTATTAACATTTTTCTTTGTCAAAATAATTTTTTTTGAGAAATCTGTGTAGATATTATAACCATCTAAAACCTTATATATAATAATTGGTTTATTAGAAAAATATAATTTTTCTAAATAAGGGTTATATTTTAATTTATGCGGTTTGCGTTCTTTCAATTGGTTTCTCTTTTATTGGTAAATGTATCAAACCTGCAAATATAGATAAAACTATAGAAATGTACCAAGCATAATCAAGAGAGCCGTACAAATCATGAAATAACCCCCCAAGATAGGCTCCAAAAAATGATCCTATTTGATGATTTAGAAAAACAAATCCATATAACAATCCTATATATTTCGTTCCAAATATATGTCCAACTATTCCATTTGTAGGTGGAACTGTAGCTAACCAAAGATATCCAAAAGTTGCTCCAAAAATTATAGAATTTATCACTGTTGGTGGCATGAATACGAAGTAAGTTAGCGAGAGACCTCTCAACAAATAAATTGCACTTAATAATTTTTTTTTACTTATCTTTGTTGCAAGATATCCACTACTCAAAGTTCCAAAAACATTAAATAGACCTATCAATGCCAGTATCGCAGTTGCAGTCCAATCTTCTAGCCCGCTATCTCTAATATGCATGGGTATATGAGTTGCAACGAGAGCAATATGCCATCCACATACAAAAAAACCTAAGGTTAAATATCTGAAACTTTTATCTGAAAATGCCTCTTTAAGAGCCTCTTTAGCCGTTTGATTATTTTTAAACTCTTCTGAAAGTTTTTCCTCTTTTGGAGTAGATAGAAAAAATGAAACTATTAAACCAAATATAATCATTATTCCAAAAATAAACAGTGTTGTATTCCATCCAAATTCGATCAATGCAAATCTTGTATAAATTGGAGAAACAAAATATCCAAATGAACCAGCGGCAGTAACTATTCCTGTTGCAATTGTTCTAGTGTTTAAAGGGAAATGTTTTGCTACTATTGAAATAGGTATACTTATGGCAGTTGCAGCAAGTCCAATTCCCACAAGAATTCCTAAATCCAATGCAAACCAAATGCCAGTATTTGGTCCATAATTTAAAAGAAATATTCCTGCAAGATAAAATAAAAAACCAGAGAATACTGCAATTGTGCCTCCATACTTATCAGTTATTATACCAAAAACAGGTCCTAACAATCCCCAGAATAAAAGCTGCAAACCCATTGCGAATCCAAATTCAGTTTGAGTGCAACCAAGATCAATTTCAAAATCAAAAAAGAAGAGACCAAAAGTTTGTCTAATACCTAGAGAAATGATCACTACTAAGCATGCAGCAATTAAAGTTATAAAAGCAGTTTTATTGGGTATAAAATTTTTATTAATCATTTAATAAATTTTAAAGATTTTTTTAAATCATCAATTAAATCTTTAGGGTCTTCTAAACCTATATGCAATCTAACAAGATGTTCATTTTTTTTTAAATTAAGAAATTTTCTTTTGCCCTTCTCTCTATTTCCTTGATGCAAAGCTAAACTTTCAAAACCTCCCCAACTATAACCATGCCCAAATAATTTAAGAGAGTTAACAAATTTTGTAATTGAGTTTTTATTTTTTGCTATAATTTTCAAGCCCATTAAACCAGAGCCACCAAAGTAATATTTTTTCCACATTTTATAATTCAGACTATTTTTTTTTAAAGGATATAGCACTTGTATTCTTTTATTTTTTGATAGAAAATTACCTAATATTCTTGCATTTTTTTCGTGTTTTTCTAGCCTAACATCCAAAGTTCTTATTCCTCTAATAATTAGATATGCATCATCAGGACTCAATCTCATGCCGATAACATCGTTAGCTTTTTCAACCATTTTAAAAACTTTTTTATTAACTGCTAAACTACCTCCCATAACATCTGAGTGTCCAGAATAGTATTTTGTTGCAGAGACAATTGACATATCGAAACCTAATTTAATTGGTTTAAATAAATATGGAGTGCCCCAGGTATTATCTATTGCTGTGAATAATTTATTTTTTTTTGCTATTGATAAAATTTTAGATAAATCCTGAAATTCAAAAGTATTACTACCTGGGTTCTCAACTAAAATAAGTTTTGAATTTTTACTAATTTCTTTTTTTAAAGTATCAAGGTTTCTTGGATTATAAAATTTAACTTTAATTTTATATTCTTTTAAATAATCTTCAGTCAAAATTCTTGTAGGACTATACAGAGAATCAGATACTAAAATTTCATCTCCAGGTCTTAATATACTAAAAACTGCCAGAAATATTGATCCAAAACCTGTGGGAGTTAAAAATACATGATAAGACTCCTCTAATTTTTTAAGAATATTTTGAAGAATATAAGTAGTTGAAGTTCCTTTCCTACCATAATCAAAATTACCTCCTAGCGGATTTTTCATTTGTCTATTTTGAGTTTTTCTTAAATCCTGCATACTTTTAAAAATAATTGTTGAGGCTCTTACTACTGGAGGATTTACTGTTCTGTTATAATAGTCTTTAGCAGCGTGTTTTAAAAAGGTTTTAACAGATTTCGACATAAAAAATTTGATAAGTTTTTATGAGAATGCTATATCAGTAATATAAGTCAATAAAATAATTAAAGGAGATTATGGGGTATCCAAAAAAACATCGAGGTCGAAGAAAAATGGGCTCAAAAAAAAGAAGAGCTAGAAAGAAAAATAAAAAGAAATAGTTAATTAGTTGATTAGTATAAAAAAATATAGACTGGTTTGCTTTTTATGCTTTCTGTTCCCTTTAATTGCTGTTAATTTATCTTTAATTACTTATAAATTACTCGGTAAGTATAACTTTTATCCCTCTTTTAATTGGGATAATGTTGTTAAAAAAGATTTCACACTAAACGATTTTTCAAATTTAGATTTTATTGATCCAATAACTGATAAACCAATTACATTAACAGAAGCAATAAAAGATGAAGATATTCAAATTATAAATATAAGAGATCAAATAGATATCGTTTATAAAGATCAATTGTCTTATTTAGAGTGTCCAAAATTTTCAATAGAAAAAACCATTTACTTCCTAAAAAATGGCAAAGCTATTTTATCAGTTGGCGAAAAGATACATTACCCTCTAATGTATTTTAAGTATAAGGACTCTATTGAAAAAATTAGATTTGTATTAGGCGAAAAATCAAACAATTATTGTATTAAAGAAAATAGTTATTTATTTAGTTTAATTAAATTTGCACCATTTATAGAAAAGCTATTTATCAAATCAGTTTTAAACAGCAAAGGTGGTATTTCATTGATTAAAAACCCATACTTTTTTGGAGAAGTTTCAATAAGCAGAACTGCAAGAATTCATATTACCTCAAACTATATATTCAAACCTTTTTTGATACTTGCATCTTTTACACTATTTTTCTATTGGATTAATAATTTTAGAATACTAAACAATACTCAAGGTATTAATTCAAAAAGTTATCTTATATTAGGGATTTTTTCAGCAATATTTTTATCTTTACATGCACTTGGTATAGACATTCAACAAAAATTATCATTCAATGTTGGAAAGATAAGATCATTCATTTTAACTTCATTTATATTATCAGAAATATTTGCCCAGTTTTTCTTTGCAAGAATTTTATACAAAAATTCCACTAAATTATTCAAAATCTCAAACTATAAAATAATTGTATCAAAAATGATCTTTGTTTGGCTTGTATTGATCATATTTGTTTCTTTCGTATTATTCGATTTTTTTACTGGATACAAAGGTCCTCTTGAAAATATTGTTGAATGGAATTTTTTTAATTTTTTATTAATTTATTATTTAATAAGTTTATTCTTATGGAAAAATACTTATTTAGATATCCAGCCTCCACCTAAAACCTTATAGCCATTTTCATCTTTGCAATAAAATACACAAGCTTGTCCTGGTGAAATACCATATTCTTTTTCTAAAAGATTTAAATTAGCCTTATCATCAATTATATTTAATTTCGCTCTGATCATCTTGCCAGTAGATCTTACTTTAACAAAAATTTCTTTATTGAAAAAATTTTTTTCAACTAAAAAGTTCAAATTTTTGAGTGAAATATTTTTTTTTATTAACTCTTCTCTATTTCCAACTATTATTTCATTTTTGTCTGAATTTATTTCAATTACATATAAAGGATCTTTTGCAGAGATTTTGATTCCTCTCCTTTGTCCTATTGTAAAATTTACAATACCATTATGAACCCCAACAACTTTACCATTTGAATTTTTTATATTTCCTTTTCTAAATGCATCAGGTCTCAATTTCTCAATTATAGATACATAATCACCATTAGGCACAAAGCAAATATCTTGACTGTCTGGTTTTTCTGCAACATTCAAATCTAATTCTCTAGCAATATTTCTTGTATCTTTTTTTAACATTCCTCCAAGTGGAAATCTTAAATAATTTAATTGTTCTCTTGTAGTATTGAATAAAAAATAACTCTGATCTCTATTCTCATCAATAGCTCTATACATGTCTGTAATTTTATTTTTTGTTATACTTTTTACATAATGTCCTGTGATAAGAGCATCAGCATTCAGGTTTTTTGATTCTTCAAATAGATCTGTAAATTTTACAGTTCTATTACATTGAACACATGGTATAGGTGTTTCTCCATTTAAGTAACTTTCTACAAAATTATCAACCACTCCCTCTTTAAACTTATTTTGGTAATATAAAATTTTGTGATCTATATCTAATTTTTGGGAAACTCTTTTTGCATCAAATATATCCTGCCCAGCACAACATTGCTTTGATTTGGCGGTTTCTTTTGTATCATCATATAATTTTAAGGTAACACCTATAACATTATAACCTTCTCTCTTCATAATTCCAGCAACCGTAGAGGAGTCTACTCCTCCTGACATTGCGACAACGACGGTGGTATCTTTAGGTTTTTTTTCAAGACCTATTGAATTAAATTTATTATTCATATTTATGGTATTTATACTTATTTCTATTATAAGTTATATAAGTGATTTTTGAATTTGAGCCAGGTGACAAAGTAATAAACCCATCAAATAAAGAATGGGGGGTTGGTCAAGTTCAATCAATAATTAATAACAAAATAACTATAAATTTTGAAAATGTTGGAAAAAAAGTAATAAATGCTGAAAATATAGCCTTAGAGAAATATGTGAAAAATGAATACCGAAAATAAAAAAAAAATAGTAACTGCTTTAAATAAAGCATTTTTAGAAGCAGGAGAACTCTCATTACTTTTAAGAAAGAAAGGGCTAACTGAAGAAATAAAAACTGATAATACACCAGTTACTAATGGAGACCTTGAAGTAAACAAAATTTTAACGGAAAGAATAAAAAAACTAACATCAGAAATTCCAATTATTTCTGAAGAATCTTCTCTTAATAAAACAAATACAAATTTGAATAATTTTTGGTTAATTGATCCAATCGATGGAACTTATGATTATATTAATAACAAAGATGAGTTTACAATAAATGCTGCATTAATAATAAATAATAGACCGGAAATTGGTATAATTTATGCTCCTGCAAAAAAAAGACTTTTTTATACTTACGAAAATAATTTAAGCTTTGAAAAAACAGAAAATATTGAAAATAAATTGGATTGTAAAAAAAAAACTAATTTAGGAGAAATTAAAGCTGTATCATATTCAGAAAAATTAAACCCAATTATCCAAGATTTTCATAAAAAATTTAAAGTTACTGAATTCAAAAAAATGAAAAGCTCACTAAAATTTTGTGTGGTTGCAACAGGAGAGTATGACTTATACATTGCCGAACCAAGAGCTTCCGAGTGGGATATTGCAGCCGGTCATGCAATTTTAAAAAATGCAGGAGGTATTATTACTGATTTTGATGGAAATGAGATATTATATGGAAAGCAAGATTTTAAAAATCCTAGTTTAATATTAAAAAGATCTGAAAGACTATAATGGATGAACAATTAAAAACTATTTTAATAATTTTTATTTCTGTATCAATATTTGGGTTACTTGTATTTGTTTATATCAGAAACTATATTAAGAAAAAATTAGACTACTACTTAGAAGAAAAGAATAAGCAAGACCATTTAAAGTAAATTTATTATTTTCAAGTACTCTTCTTTATCTAAATCCATAACTTTTTTTGATGTATCAAAGTCAAAACCTGCTCTAGCTAAAATACCAATATCTTTCTTATAAAATAAAGGTCTATTATTTTCATCTCTTGAAGGTCCAATTCTCCTTTTCTTGCAGAGTTTTACCGCTGAAAAAAAATCTTGATCTTCATTATTATCTTTAATTTTATCTAATGTCTCTTTAACATAATTATTACTTATACCCTTGGATAATAAATAATTTCTTATTTTATTTATTGAACTACCTCTTTGAATAAGACTTTTAGCTTTTGAGTTTGAGTAAAACTTATCATTTATAAATTTATTTTTTTCAAGGTCTTCTATAACTATATTTATTAAATCATTTAAATTAGATTTATTAATATTAGAATTTTTAAATTTCATATACTTCTTTAATAGATATGTTTTAAGCTGTTGTTTAGATGGTGCATATTTTTCTATATATATAAATGAGAAATTGCGCATTTCTTCAACAGTAGCGTTTAACGATTTTTTTTTTTTAATAGGAATCATAGATGATATAATATAATACATTTTTATGATCGAACAAATTTCCATTTTTTTTTCCATTGAAATGATTTATATGTGGTTAAATATTGGTGTAATACCATTTTGGTTTGTTTTGATATTTTTTCCTAATTCTAAAGTATGTAGTTTTTTTGTAAGCTCTATTTTTCCAATAATTATTTTTACAGCAATATATGCATATTTATTTTACTACTTTTTTAACTCTGATTATGATTTTTTAAATAATTTTAATCTTTATAAAGGATTAGATCATCTAAATGAATTATTTTCAGACAATGCATTTTTAATAATTTTTTGGACCCATTTTTTAGCAATTAATTTTTTTTGTGGTTCTTGGATTGTTAAAGATAGTCAAAAATTAAATATATCTAAAGGTTTTGTTATTTTGCCACTGCTTATTACTTATTTTATTGGTCCTTTTGGAATTTTTATTTATTGGATAATAAGGATGTTATTTGGAAAAAGAATTTCTTTATTTGATTAAATTATTTTAAATCCTTTTTTTTTCATAGAAGAAAAACCTCCGTCTACATGGGATACATTCTTAAATCCCATATCTTGTAAAGATTTGGCAGAAAGTGCTGATCTAAGTCCTCCTGCACAAAATAATACCATTTCTTTATTTAAATCTAATTTACCATCTTTGAAATATGAACTGTTAGGATCAATCCAGAATTCTAGCATGCCTCTTGGTATATGAGCTGAATTTTCAATTCTTCCCTGTTTTTCTAGCTCACGAATATCTCTTAAATCAATTAAATTGCATTCATTATTATTTGTTTTTTGTAAAGCTTCATCAGGAGATATTGTTTTTACTTCGGCTAAAGCTTCTGTAACAAGAGTCTGTGATGATTTTATTGTCATAATAATATAGAAATAATAATAACAAATATAATGAAAAAAAACATAATTAAAAAAATATTTATTAGAATATCAAAAATACTTGGTTATGAAATTATTGACCAAAATGAATTCTATTCGCCAACATTAGAAAAAAAAATTAATGAAAATCTATCAACTTTTGATAAATCAATTGTTTTGCCACTGGGAGAAGTGAAATTAACAAGAAAAATCAAATCTTTGTTAATATTGTTTAGAACAAACACAAGTATCGAGATTTGGGATCAAAATAAAAAAAGAATTTTTGAATATCCAAAGATTGAATATGTATTGAGATCTTTATTTTCACTAATAAAGTCTATAAAATTTTTATCAGAAAAATATAATAGTATTGATATAAATTTAAAAATTATTGATGATAAGTCTAATAAAGAGAATTTAAATAAAATTGAAAAATTATTAAAAGATTCTCATTTAGACTTTGAAATTATAAATCATGAAAATATTTATCATGAAAAAGTAATTCAACCCCAGAAAAATAAGCAAACATTTTCAAATTTATCAAGTTTATTAAAATGTTTTGAAATAGGTAAAAAACATGGAGAAGATTTAGTTTTTTTTGTGGAAGATGATTACTTACACTTCGAATCTTTATTAGATGAAATGATCTCGACTTATGAAAGATTAGCTTCACAGACAAATAAAGAATTTTTTATGTGTCCATCTGATTATCCATTCTTTTATATGAATAATGAAAAAACAAACTTATTGATTGGAAGCAAAAGGCACTGGAGAACTATTAATAAAACTTTATGTACCTTTTTGACATCAAAAGTTTTAATAGATAAATACTGGGAAAATTTTTATAAAAATTGTCAAAACAGGCATGATCCTTTTGAAAAGTACTTAAATGAAATATATAAAACTGAAATTTGTATATCACCAATTAAGTCTTTATCAGTACATTTTGCAAATATTAATTCGAGTTATGGTCTATCACCATATATTGATTATAAATCTTTATGGGATGAAAATGATTATAGATGATTAATAAAAAAGCTCCAAACTTTAAATTGATAAGTACAAGTAATAAATTTGTAGAATTAAAAAAAATTAATTCAAAATATATAATTTTATTTTTTTATCCTAAAGACAATACACCGGGATGCACTTTGGAAGCAAAAGATTTTAATTCACTACTAAATAATTTCAAAAAGCTAAACTGTTCTATTTATGGAATATCTAAAGATGAATTAAAAAGTCATTTAAATTTCAAAAATAAAAATAATATTGAATTTGAACTATTAGTTGATGAAAAAAAAGAGGCAATTAAAGCATTTAAAGTATGGAGAAAAAAAAAATTTATGGGAAAAGAATTTATGGGAGTAGTAAGAAGTACATTTTTAATTAAAAAACAAAAAATAATTAAAGAGTGGAGATCTGTAAGAGTTAAAAATCATGCAAAAGAAGTGCTTAAGTTTATTGAAGACTTTTAATTTAGAGGCCCTCTGTTTCAATCAGAGAAAGAGGACACAACAAAGAGCCTCTAAATTGTGGACTAATCTCTTATCGCGTAAGCAATTACTCCAGTTTCTGTTACATCAGTACCTTTGAGTTCACCTTCTTTACTCAATCTAATACCAATTGTATTCTTCATAATAGCCCATACAATGAACGCCACTATGAATACAAAAGCATTGACAGCTATAACTCCAAGTAACTGTGCACCAAAGTTAGTATCTGGATTAGTAATTGGAACTGCTAATGTACCCCAGATACCTGCAAATAAGTGAGCAGGTACTGCTCCAACTACGTCATCAATTTTAAGTGAGAACAATAATTTAGTTCCATAAACTACTATTACTCCACCAACCGCTCCAATTAAAATTGCAGCTAGAGGTGATGGCATTAAAGGTTCAGCTGTAATAGCAACTAGTCCGCCTATACATCCATTTAACATTTGGATTACATCCGTTTTACCAAAAGCTAATCTTGTGACAATAGCTGCTGCCATTACACCGCCAGCTCCAGCTAAGAATGTGTTCATAAAGATAGTTGATACTGCTATTGCATCGTCAGCTGTACCCATTGCTAATTGTGAACCACCGTTAAATCCAAACCAACCTAACCACAAAATAAATACTCCAATAGTTACTAATGGTATTGAAGAAGCAGCAAATGGTTTTAGCGGAGCAGGAGCACCAGACTTTGTAAATCTTCCAAGTCTAGGACCTATAATCATTGCACCAGCTAAAGCAGCTGCACCACCAGTTGAGTGAACCAAAGTCGAACCAGCAAAATCAGAAAAACCTAATTCTGCTAACCAGCCTCCACCCCACTGCCAACCCATTACGATT
>MDSW01153276.1_pt1 | contig 18239 bp, 15 predicted proteins | sample 811171 | NCBI WGS metagenome assembly MDSW01 (sample SAMN05326641, study PRJNA326480) | marine metagenome | isolation source: seawater | place: Atlantic Ocean: North West | collected 2012 | reverse complement strand
ATATTAGAATGATGCTCATGTGGACCAACGAGAACTACAGGCTGAGCAGTTGGTGCAGCATTTTTGGGTATCGGTAGGTGAACGCCAAGAATAAGTGCCAGCTTGTTTATCGCCCCAGTCGATCCATTGCCAGCAAAAATGACCACATCGGCGTGCTTATCAGAGTGTCCAACACGAGCATTGCAAGCCTGGGCGATGATTTGGCGTGCTTCTTGACGGAAGAAAGTCGATTGCAGTCCACAGCTACTCGTCGTCGTGTGCGTGTTTGCGTACATCGGGAGGACATTTGTTTGCAAGTAATTCTCGATGTGACGCAACGGCCGACCTGATGCGGTCCAGTCCGCATATAACATCACTTTCCGGCCGAAGGGGCCTTCGAACGAGCAGCCATGTCCCACGACGCTTCGACGAACAGAATCGAGGGCGGTTGGTCTGCATGGTTCGGTATCTTTGTCTGCCTGAGACTTAATGATGCGCTTCACCTTGTCAACTGTCGTCATGTTTGAGCGATACAAGCAACGAAGTCATCAACGGAGAATTTTTTTTTAAAGACCGGCTGGGGCTGCCGGCAGGTCGTCCTACAGTCGACTCTAGCCGCCACGCACACTAAACTCTAGCTAGCTAGACTACCTCCGAAAGGTTATTGTCCAATAAAGGACGAGAGCTTGTCTCGGTCACATATGACTACATCAGGACCTAATTTCTCCCCACCGCCTTCCCTTCCACCCCTTTCCACCTTCCTTCCAACATCCTTCCCTTCCGCTTCCTTCCCACATCATTGCCACGCCGCGCTGCGCGCGAGTCCCGATCGAGCCGACCGCGAGCGCCCTGCTCTGCCCCCGCCCCACTGACACAAAAAAAAACGCGCCCCGTCCAGCCGGATGATTAGGCAATCTTCTCAGATATAGGATAGATATCATCGAAATACGCATGTATGTCATACTACTTGAAGTAAGGAAGCAAGGTAAATAAACATATTATGATACGAAAAATAATACGAAAGTATGATACTTTCGTAAAAGCTACTTTCGTACTTTCGAAAGTAGACTACTTTCGAACGAAAGTATAGTAGACTACCTTCGAAGGTATCATATACAAAGTACTTTCGTATATGATAGATATGATATCATATATATAGTCTAGCTAGATAGTATATATATATAATATCATATATACGAAAGTATTATTCATAATATTAGTATCATACTACGAGATACAAATAGACTAGCTCTAGCTAGACTAATAATATCACACACCTTCAATGGTCATATCGTAGACTATCTTGTTATCTGACTTCCGCCGGTCCGGTGATGAACACATGTATACGGCGGAGCTATGGTGTGAGCTCGACTACTATTCCTACGTTCGCCCACAAGCGTCCCTCCCCATCTCGGCAGACGTCGTGTCGTGGTATCACCTCCTCCTCGCGCGTCCGTAGAAGGGTAAGTTGTGACGCTCAGAACATCGATTCCTGCGAAGCACCCAACAGCTTGCCCATCCTGATCGCAGCAGCGACGGGCGAATTTGCCCTCATCGCAGTCGATCTCATGGCTGGGCACAAATTTGCTGCCGTCGATCTCGCGATCCATGACCTGGTTCTGGCTTCGACTTCCGAGCATCTGCGCGACGACATTGCAGCCGGGGTGATCTCCAACTTATTTCCTGCCGCGAGTTTCGGGATGATTTCTGTGTCCACAGTGTTCTTGTTTTGGGGTTCATCAGCTCCGACGATCAGAATGCGAGTGTGCGTTGCTTGGGGCGTATACGTCTCATCCATTGCGACGGTCGGTGTGCTGAAAGAAGTTTTCGCAAGGCCACGGCCGTCAGCGGACATCTTTGAGACTTTTGCCTTTCCAAGCGGACATACGTGCACGGCAAACGTTCTTGTAGGCCTCACACTTTTTGTTCTCCTTGATCCTGTTTGGGATGTCGTGATGAGAATAATTGTCGAAAACAGAGTAGATTGCACGAGCAGCCGGGACGAGCATTCGTGGGCTGACTTCGAGTCGCAGAACCTGAAGCGCGACGTTGGGGCTCCGGTGATGAACAAAACTAGGATCGCTTGCTGGATTTTTGCAACTTGCGTCACAGCAGTTGGTCGGATCGAGGGCAACAGACACTGGCTTTCAGACACGATGGGTGGTGCCGCACTGGGAATGGTTTTCGTCTATCTTTCGTTAATCTGCATTCAACAATTCGAAGACTACTGGTCATCTGGTAAGGAAGCTTAGTTCTCACCTGTTTGCGTATTTGGGCAGAGGTCATAAGTCTGGATGGGTTTCTTTTGGGAGCTTGTGATATTTTTTCTGCAACGGTTGGGGGAGGCACATCGATTGCGCCATCCAAGGCCTTTGCGGCATTGCTATGCTGTCACAGGGCGGCAAAGTAACAAACTAGACCGATTCGATTTTAGGGGTGTCTGTCTGACCGAATTCAGATATAATAATGTATTAATACCGCAATAGGACTGCTGTCTAAGGTTGCATCCACGAACAAGTCTCCTCGTGTTCACACCACTTTACACAGTGAAACCTTGACTCCCGCGTCTCGAAGCGCCAAAATCCACGCCCTCTGCTGGTCACTGAGCCGGTCGTTTGAACTTTTCACTTCAACAGCTTTCACCTGTGCACCGACCGAGGATGGGTGCCAAAGAATGAGGTCAGGAGCACCACCCCTCCAGCCACTATAATCATCTGCCATGAGTCCCATTATAGAAGCCAACGGTGCGCTGCCCAGTCCATCAACAACGTCACAAAGATCTTCAAGCGTAAGCAGGGCCCAAGACACACCGTAAATGGCACTTCCGTAATGGTCATGCCAAGCTGCACGAATCATATTTCGACCGTTACCTTTGCGGATGCGCGAAAGCTTGTCAGCGATGGCTTCATACCTACTTGGTGCGAAACTATCCGTGGCAAAGTCAAGCGGTGCTGTTTGGCAAGGACTTTGGAAAACTCCTGGTATCGGTGTGAGCATAACTTCTGCGAACAGCAATCCAAAAAGTGTCGCCCAAATACGAAACTCAGAGTGCACGCCACGCCAATTTCCACCTTCATCACCAGCATAATATGCGAGCGCAAGAGTTTCCACGGATACCGTTGCATCTCCATAATCTAATATGGTGCAGTAGCGGTTCTTTTCTGGGGCATCAGCATTGAGGGTGCGAGCAGGGACCAAATCAACAGGAGCTTCCCACTCCACATCAACGCGCCATCGAGCACCAATCACCCTCCATCGTTTATGTCGACGAGCAAGTCTAAGAAGACGTCTTTGAAGGCCTATTCTATCGCCACAACGTACCCAAGAGTCTTGGAGGCCAGCCTCACATACATTCATTGCGTCATAAGGACGCCCGAGGTGTTGTGCCAAATTTGTACTCGCCCGTACATACCATGCACCACGTTTCTCTGGACATGTGCAAGCTGACAATAATCCAAACAGCACCTGAGTGGCTTCTGAGTGCCGACCCATGCGCTCTAAAAGTGCGATCCCTGTGCTCGCCATCTTCGCACGGATCCACTCGTGACTAAATCTTCGCTGAAACGTCGAACACGCTGTCACATCTGCTGAAGTATTGGGATCAAGAAATTGGGAGAGTGTCACTTGCAACAATTTCAGAGCAGTAGACTCATCACCAGCATGAAGAGCAGCATCGACAGAAGCGGCTTCTGAGGAAGCGCGTAAATAAGCATCTAGATGTTTGCGTGAGAGAAAGAGAGAGACCCGCTCTGAGTTGTCTCCCTCGTTCTCATCTACTGCTTGTGAAACTCGCGAGTCAAATTTAATTGCCGGTGTTGGATATCTGACCGTTCCTACATCTTGCAAGACAAGGGCACTGAGGTCACAAAACGGCCTCAAGAACGTAAGGAAGAGTACAACTCTGACTCCTTGCAGTAATACGCGACTCAACCTTATCATGTTCGATTGCCCACCAAGAGTGTCAAGCCACGCGTGGAAAAGAGCTTTGCATCTATCCTCATCCACTTTACCAGTAGCAGCGTTGAGCAACATAACAAGCTTGTCTTTGCACAAGCGATGATTCAGGTTGAACTTTCGAGCCAGAGTTACAAGTTCACCTCGAGAAAGGGCTTCCAGCCTATCTGTCATGTCCATGTTTGAGCATTCCTGCTGATCACCAGAGCACGCAAGTCCAACGCTGCAAAGCTCAGCAACAGCAGCTTGTGGATCCGAAACCTCCGAGTATTTATCCAGCGAAGGAATCCGTGACCAAGTCGTCTTACGTTGGAGTAAGCGAATCACCAGCGCCTGTCCAGAAATAGAGCACGCTCGCAACCTTTCAAATGCTGAAGCCTCGTCTTCTTGAAGAAGATGAGCATGGATGCTGCTGGGACACTGTATGTGTTCTAATAATGATAAGAGCCTGCGTCGAATAACTTCCTGATGTCCGTCACGAGCATCTATAGCTGCCTCGACAGCACATTTCCAAGCGGGCAGAATTCGGTCAGCACGATGATCAAAACTGGAATATTTGCCGCGAAGCTCTATCTCAGCCAGGCCCACAACATCATCACTCACGTATACGCATGCTGAGATGGTCAACAGTCCGTCATCTATCAACGGCGACAAATGAGCGCTGACCTGACGCGGTACGTACCCAACAAAGATTTCACAGCGTTCGTCTGTCTCAGTGGTATCACCTGTTCGACACAACATACAGCGTAGTGCCCTTGTATCAGCTGGATTATCAACTTCACGAACGACAGCCAGCGTTGTGCCAACTTTTGGAACCGCTGCGATATGTGTTCTATGCTCCCTTCCGCGCAGAGGGACGACAATCTTTTCCAGCTCTAGAGGCTTATGGGGTATTGATAGTGAGGATGAGTGAGTACGAGTAGCAGTGCTTGCAGTGCTTGCAGTCGAAGTGTCGCGAGTGGAGTCTGTGAAGACCCCTGAATCAGATATCTTAGGGCACCCTGAAGCACAGGCATACAGAGGCTTTCCTGATGGCTGTCTCCATCTCTCGCCACAGATAGTGAAACCGAGGTTGGCACGAGGTTCTAGCGGTGGTAGACGAAACGGCAAACTACTGGACGTTGGCGCACGCGGTTCTAAATGTCCGGTGAGCTCAGTCATGGGAGTGAGAGAGCGCTCCCAGAGGACGCTAAGCTCCAACTGGGCAACTTTCCTTTTCTGCGCTGGACTTCGCTTGTGCATACGAAGCAAGCAGATGCCCACATGTTCGTCTGCACTCGAAAGAAGGATATTTCCATCGCAAACTGGGCATGCGACTAGCGCTTTCTCATCTCCATTGCCCTCTTCCAAGCAGCTCATGTCACAATCGTCTCACGAAGCTCATTAACCCGGCGGGGAAGTGGAGCTGAGCCGTTCTCGTCCCATAAAAATCATACGGGGAGTGGCGTTTCGAGCGAGGAGGTATAGGACAATGTGTTTTGATCCCAAATAAAGTTGGATTTCATCAAAAACTTTTTTATCACAAAAGAACCAGTGAGTTGATATGAGCCAGTGTCGAACTCATCAATCATCTCTGGGTAATCTGGTGTGCTATAAAAAAATTAACCTCGATCTCAGGAATTATCTAAAAGAATGCTTTCGTATTCAAATAAAATAGCTGATGCAATCTGACTACAATACAATTAATATGATGACTAGCTACTACTTTCGAAAGTAGGTAGACTAGCTTAGTCTACTCGGCAAAGCCGGAAAGGCATGCCGTTCTTACGAGCAGAATGACTGAGATTTTCCGGAACCACAGCGGAAAAATTAGTCCCGGTTTTCTGAGTCAAGGCGTTCTTGGAAACTGAAAAAAATTTGACTATACCTTGAAGGTACTAGCTAGATACTTTCGAAAGTACATGTTAGTGACACGTGTGGATATCAAGCGCACGCTGCCTACGGCTTTGCGCACTCAATTGTACTTTCGAAAGTATTTATTACAGTGTGTGATCTGCCCCTGAACTGCTATCGTCGTTGACTGAATCAGTAGATCATGCTACTAGTCTGTCCAGGAGATGATTGTGAGAATACTTAGGAGAGGCGTATCGTAAAGTTGCGTAAATACTACTTTCGTAGTCTACTTTCGAAAGTAACAACTAATTTTATAAGAAAGTATTATATAGTCTAGTATATAGTCTATATATAATAATAAGTATATGTAGTCTATATGTAGCTATGCTAGTATAATATCATACGAAAGTAATACGAAAGTATAAATACATATATACGAAAGTATGATAATATGCCGGATAGCTATATATAGTCTATATATATATTTTCGAAAGTAGTCTAGTCTAGTCTATAATATCCTGTACTTTAATATGATACTTTTTTTTAAAAGTAATATTGTAAGCTGTCCTGTAAGTCTATTTTTTTTTTTGGATTTCTTAGACGGTGGTAGCTCGACGCCGGCTGTCACTACCCAGCGCACCGGGCGAAGGTCTGCGCGTCAGGAAGATACATTTTTATCGAATAAGCGGCAAAATCGTGTGTTGACGTCTCGATGCACGGTACATCGGTGTTAATCTCCGCAGGAGCTGGTCACACCGTTTGCCTGCTCTTGGACAGGAAGTACACTCCGGAGCGAAAGACCACCACGTTGTACACCTGGGGCCAAGGGGAAGATGGCCAACTCGGGCACGGGGTTAACGAGGACCTTCACCTTCCAATGGAAGTCGATGCACTGAAGAACATACAGCTTGCGACAGTGTGCTGTGGTGCGAATCATACAGTTGCCGTCACTGCGGAGCCCAAGCGAGAATTCTACGCGTGGGGCTGGGGCGATTTCGGAAGGCTGGGCCAGGGAGACCCCGGGGATCGCTGCGTTCCTTCCCCAGTGACTGCCCTCTCTGGGATTTCCATTCGAAACGTTGCTTGCGGTGATAGCCACTGCTTGGTCGTCGCCAACGATGGTAAACTTTTTTCCTTTGGACGAAATCAAAACGGACAGCTAGGACTGGGAGACACGGAAGACAGGCTCAAGCCGTCCCTGGTGGAGACACTCTGGGAAGATGGGATTCTCGTTCGGAAATCTGCAGGGGGCGCGGAGCACAGCGCCATCACCGTCGAGGGTGGTACAATGTATACCTTTGGCTGGGGGCGTTATGGCAATCTTGGGCACGGTCACTGTCTTGATTTGCACGTGCCCACAAAAGTCCAAGGTCTAGCAGGCGAGACGGTCACAGATCCAGTTTGTGGTTGGCGACACTCAGCAGCACTCACTTCCGGGGGGAGGCTTTGGACATTTGGATGGAGCAAATATGGCCAGCTTGGCCACGGTGACAACGTCGATCTTTGGCTGCCTAAAATTCTTCCTGAATTTGAGGGGGGAGGGATCACATCTGCGGCGGGTGGCTGGCGGCACATGTGTGCCTTGGCTGGGTCCACTGGCACACTGTACAGTTGGGGTTGGAACCAGTTTGGTCAGCTAGGAGTGGGCTCTACAGAGGATGCGAACTCACCTCAAAGGGTGCGCGTTGGAAGTGAGAATCTTGCTGTCAGTGCCATGGCTTGCGGTTGGCGGCACACTTTAGCCGTGGCTGGCGAAGACTCTGATGTCTTCTCTTGGGGTAGATGCACAAACGGGCAGCTGGGTCACGGAAAGGTAGTGCAGCGAAATTTACCTACCAAGGTGGCCGCTTTGAATAGTTTGAGGCAAGGACTGAGCCTGGTGCTCGACAGCGATCACGTCGCGACAAAGAGAACACTGGAGGAAAACAAAGATTTGGAAGTCCCTACTTCGAACAAGAAGCAGCAACTTGGCAGAGACTGTACTGCCGTTCCTGAATGAACATGATTTTAGCTAAACGTGTGTATCAAAAGTTCGGTAACCCGATCGGCCCCTCTCGATACATATTCCCCTCTACAGATCTTTGAGCAGTCACTTCCGTTGTTCCGGAACGATTTAGAACGTAAGCGGGTTGAAGTTTGCGAAGATGGTGTTTGCCGCCGGGTTGGCGAGATGAGCCTTGAGGTTGGCAACAGGACCGGCACCCGTGACATCGTGCTGAATGAAGCAACCCATCGCCGCGACCATAGCGAGCCTGCCGTTAGCGATCTCTTTCACTTTGAGAACTTTCACCTTCTCAGGGTCCTTGGCATAGCCCATGGGATCGAAAAGGCCCTTGGGGTAACCTACATCAGTGTTGGCATCGCCCTTGTTTGCTCCCGTTAGCGGATCTTCGTTCACCGATCCCGGGTTCTTCATATCCTGCCAGCGTCGAACTTCGGCCCAATTCATCATGAACATCTGAACGACGAATAAGGTGTTGGCGTCGGCGATGTATCCATCGTAAAAGGGCGCCTCCCAGCAGTTGGGAAGCGGGCCATCAACGAACGGGTTGCCGAGGATCTCAGGGGCAGCCATGCCAGCAACACCGAGCATCGCCCAGCGGGCGTGCATGAGCTCAGCCTGCTGGTACCATTCGAGCGCCGCCTTATCCTCGCCAAGATTGAGGGGGTCGAATCCATAATCACCTGGCATGGTGCCGTCCAGATGCTTAGGGGGAGTGGACCCGGGAAAGTAGTTCGGGCGAGCGGCGGAGGCGGCCACGGACATGACGCGGGCGCGGGAGGCACGCGTGACGACTCCACGGCGGACGCCGCGGACGCTCAGCCTGCGAAAGGAGTTCAACGACATTCGTTTCAGAGGATAAAAGAGAGAAATACCGAATCGGGTGGTCGCAAAAGCAGGTGACGGCACGACCCGACAGGGTGCGTCACACCGGGATTCGCTACGTCTTAGTCTAGCTAGTTAGCCGGTTTTCGGTGTTCGCCGGATGACCGGCAGAGGCAGCGGTCCGAGCGGGCAAGGGGGAGAAGTGATGAGACGCACCCCACCACGGAAGTTCGAGTCAGAACGACAGTCATTATCCTCGTAATGCGTGCGGAGCGTAGGATGTTGTGTGCTTGAATATGCCACACAGCGTTGAGCGATGGGTATATATACGCAACCGTTTCAGACTCGACGGAGCGTCAGGCCGCCTTCTCATTGGTTGCGAAGATTCCCTCGCAACATGATACGTATACCTTCGTACGAAATAGAGAGGAGGTAGTGTTTTGATCTCAAGGTGGGGTTTCACTAAAAAATACGAAAGTATGAAAGACAGGTAAAAGTCTACGAATTGCGGACTAAAAAAATGATACTTTCGAAAGTACCTTACAAGCAAGGGTAAGACTTATTATCATACTGACCTATCTACCTGACAGCGTTTCAGTCTCGAATGGAGCGTCAGGCCGCCTTCTCATTGGTTGCTTTTTTGAGAATTCCTTGAGAATGAGATTACAAGCTTTAAAGCGCACTAGAGCTAGAGATGAGCCAGAGATGATTTAGTTTACACTGCCTCATCTCTGGTGCGTCTGGTGTGCGGAATTGTAATCGCACGATCCGTTCCGCGATGCTCTTCACTCGTGCGGCTTGGCTCCTGCCCATGTGGGAGGATTTCGTGCGCTCGAAAATCGCCATCTGAGTCTTGACTGCGGGATCTGATATGCGATTTTGGAACCCGACCCCGCGTCGGGTCCAGTCGCGGGTCCAGTCGGCGACCTAGTCCGCTTTGAACTTCGCGAAAGCGGGGACGAGGCGACGGAACTGACTGTGCATGTTTTATTCAAGGCGTTTCAGGAAACTATTCTCTTTACCTGCAAAGTTTGTGCCTTATTCTGTGGAAAATGTGACTCAGGAGAGACCTCCAGAAACGTCCAGAGCGTCGTACCGTCTGATGTGCAATGCATGTGCCTAGATCAGCCAGCAATGACGCGGTGCTACATGCGATGATGCATTGAGTCGATTTTCGTGGCCTACATCGCTTTCGACACGACGCGAGCCTTCGCTGTATATTTCGAGTTCGAGGTTCGTTTTCTTTCGTTTTTCTAGACTAGACTAGTCTAGTATAATACGTAGCTTACAAGTACATACAGCGTTTAAAAATACCTTCGAAGGTCCTATAGACTACAGTTATTGTATCAACAATGCTCAACCCCGCGAACATCATACGGTAGTGGCGAAATTGAGGAGCGAGGTAGTATTTTGCCCAAAGGGGGATTTCACTTTGAAAATCGGAGGATAAAAGCAGCGGTTGATCATCCGAAAATGCGGTCGCGGTTGGACGGTCGTTCGGTGAACGAAAGAAAGGCATTCACGTCGCGGTGGATGGCTTCGCGGTGCTAATCGTCCGGCTAACTTTCAAAATCCTACTAGCTCTATTACATCACTATAAGGTATATGAGATAGGATAGCTAGCTCTCAAAACAGCCACCGATAGCGAATTCATGACAGACTCTAGCTCTAGAGTGATGAGCAGAGGAACCCAGCTTCTCGTAACAGTGCGTAGAAATCGCACTGTTGCAGTCTGTGGAGTGAATCATGCTGCCACACACACAGTAGAGGTCTTTTTCTTAACACGTCCATCGCGCAAGGATCCCGGATGGTTTGGATGGTTCACAATTTCAGCCTGAACAACTTTCCCGATCACTTCAGTCTCTGATTTGCTCAGTACCACACCTGCCAGATCAGCTACGATGCGGTAGAACGTAGACATCACGTTATCTCCTGTTTTAGCTGAAACGAAATAGCCATACAACTCATTTTCGTCAGCAAAATCGTTATGCATTTCAGGCTTCACGGCTCGAATGTGTGTTAAGTCAGCTTTATTCCCGATCAGAGCCATGTAAGGCATTGCCTTTCCTGCAAAGGTATGCTTTACCAGCGCGTACCAATCCTCGAGATTCTGAAAGCTTTGATGATTCGATATGTCATATGCGAGGATGATGGCCTGAGCGCCATAAATGTAGTTCCGAATCATCTTTCCTCCGATGGTCTGGCCACCGATATCCCACAGCTGAATCATGACTTCCACACCGTTTGGCAGCCGCATCTGCTTGATGAAAAAGTCTACTCCGATAGTTTGTTTGTATCTGCTGAAAGTATGAAAAAAAATATATAAAAAATAAAAGTTAGATTTCAACACGGAAAGAGGAGAGAGCGTAAGAGTCTGCACTCGATAAGTCGGCAGGACGACCATCCAAGACTGCACCCGCTGCGAACGTCAAAATGAAGCGACAGAGTTCTAAGAGAAAAAGTGAAGTTTACCTCTTTGCGAAGTAGTCATCCGTAAATCGCATCGAAATTGAAGTCTTGCCGACGGCGCCGTCGCCGAGAATGATAATTTTGTATTGACGCCGCTCGGGTTCACCCTCCTCAGAGTCTGACATCGATTATAGGTGACCAGCCAAACTTAGATAGTCTAGACTACGAACTCACAAAAGCCACAGAGTTAATAGCGTTGGGGCAGGGGTTGACGACCCCTGGTGTGTCAAAGGGTTCAGAATAGAACCCTGAGCCATGCAAGTGCGCACCGTTTGTGAAGGGGAGTCACTGGCTGGGGTGTAGCTGATCTTGTAGTGCGCTGCCCCGCCACATTTATCGTTGCTAGCTAGCTAGCTAGCTAGCTAGACAGCCGTACAAAGCTATAAGAATAACTACGCGTAGCGTGTTGCCTTCGAAGGTACTTCTGGCTAGGATATCTCTGAAGCTAGCTATGAAGCTAGCTAGCTAGAGCTAGCTGTTCGAAGCTGATACTTTCGAAAGTAGAATATCCTGTAGACTAGTCTATTTTAATTTGTGTTGACCACACACAGAACTAGCTAGCTATCTAGCTAGCTATCTCTAGCTATCTAGCTATCTCTAGCTATCTAGCTAGCTAGCTCTCGCTAGCTTTAGACACTAGCTAGCTAGACTATATTCAAATTTGTCCAACATAAACAATAGTCTAGAGCTAGCTAGCTAGCTAGCTTAGCTCGAGTAATTTTTATTTTCGAAAGTATTTTCAAAGAAGTGTCAAGAAATACTTTCGAAAGTACCTTACTGTAAACCCTTCGAAGGAGAAGCATTGGGTACAGATCAGATCGGCAGGTTCGTCACTGACTACGTAGTTGAGCATGATAGAATATGATAGTTTAGCTTTAGACTAGCTAGCTGCTAGTCATCAGCGAATAAAAAACGTCGCAAGTTGAATGCGTGTTGGAATAATGTGGAGTTAACGGAAAGTGCGGGCTGTGCAAGCAACTAGTCTATCTAGCTAGGCCTAACTCTAACCAGTCTAGCTAGGCGAACCAGTCTAGTAGCTAGCTCTAGATTTGTTCGAAGGTGGTCTAACGTTTGGAGCAGGAATTCTGACCGATGTTTCAAGTCAAGATATCATATTACGCAGGTATTATAACAGACTGGTCTATGATAGAGAGGTTGGCGAAACGTCACGGACGAAAGTACGATGTCGGTTGATGTCAGGGATTACACAGGGTCGGACTTACGCTGGGACTCGCGCCGATCATCTTGCACTGACGGGAAGAATATTCCTTTCGCTGGTCAAGTCCTTGACGACAGTGGAGAGACCGTCACTCCGAATTCGTTGATCTCGCTGTTGACTTCCGTTCCGTTGCGATCAAAGCCTAGAATGCATTTCTTTCGCCAGGGGAATGAAGAGAAGAGATGCTACAATGTGACCGATGCATGTTATTCTAATCGATCCGGTAAATCTGTTGAGGCAACCGTAATGGAGCACCTGTATAATGCGAGAAGCGGTTTCCGCGAAAGATCTGAATCTGGAACTAACACAGCAGAGTTTCATAATGAGGATCAGGAACAGCGTGCTCTCCTGGCAGACCGGGACGGAAGAATTTCGACCAGAGAGGCTCAATTATTTCTCTGCGAGAGTGACACGTTTTGGATTATGAATATCGACAGTCGATGCGTGTCCGGTGAGTATCCAGAGTCAGAACGCGTTGACGCAGTAAAAGACAAATACTCTTCCTTGATGAAATCAGGAGTAGGGAGTGAGACGGCTGTCGAAGACGGGATGCAGACCGTGAACAATATTGTCAAGACAAAGGAAGCACAGACGTCACCCTGTGTATACACGGCGCACTTTTGTCAAGCGAACGCTTGGGGGATTTTTGACGCCGAGCGGTCGACAAAACTTGACGTTCGCGAAAAACTGGAGAGCGAGAAACACGGTTGGAGACAAGGCAAAGAGCACACAAAGTCCTCTCAAGCCAAACTCGAGAATCTTTCTATCGCGGCAAGTGCCACTGAGAAAGCCATCCTGCAGAACGTGTACCACGACAAGATCCTGATGTATCGTAACTATCAGACTCGGACGAAACAAACCTTCCAGGTAAGGCCCTATTTTGACCTCTTACCGCAGTATGCGACATGAACCTGTTTCTCTTCTCCAAGCTGAATCAATTCATCCTGGGACTCTCTCACTGTTCAGGGACTTGAACGATCGATAGTTCATCTTTGGGACTTCAAGTGCGACTTAACAGAGGGTCGTAACGTCTCTTGTATTGCCTGGAACAAGAAGAAGTCTGACTTAATCGCTGTTGGGTACGGTGAATTTGACTTCGTTGGACAGCAAAACGGGCAAGTTGCATTTTGGTCGCTGAAGAATCCTGAACAGCCAGATATGAGCTTCACGACACCTTTTGGAGTGACGGCTATCGACTTCTCTTCCACTGATCACAATTTGCTCGCTGTTGGACTGTACGACGGGACTGTATCTGTCTATGATGTCAGAGAGCCTGTGCAAAAACCACTCTTTACGAGTGGTAACGGCGTTCCTGGAAAGCACTGTGATCCCGTTTGGAGTGTTCGCTGGGTGAAACGTGGAGCTGATATGGATGAGACTCTTGTTTCGATCTCTAGCGATGGTCGAATCACGCAGTGGAACTTAAGAAAAGATTTGGAACATGTGGACTTAATGGACCTGGCGTGCGCATCGAGGAAACCCGTTATAGCGCCTGGTTGTCGAGGCACTGGGGCTCAACATACCAATGCAGTCATCAGACGGAAAGGAAGCGGGACATGTTTCGACTTTTCTTCTAGGGACAAGACATTGTACGTTGCGGGGACTGAAGATGGTATGTTGCACAAGTGTTCCTCTGCATACAGCGAGCAGTTCTTGGATTCTTACTTTGGGCACAAGGGTCCCGTGCATCAGGTCCGCTGGTCGCCTTTTGCAAGTGATGTGTTCCTGTCCGCTTCAGCCGATCGGACCATAAAGCTCTGGGTTGAAGACAAAAGTGAGCCGGCTTTGACATTCCAGTCTGGGAATGAGCAGATTTCGGACATCTGTTGGTCTCCAAACAACTCCACATTGTTTGCGTCAACGTCGTGGGACGGCCACTTGAGTGTTTGGGATCTCTCGGTATCAACCCTGAAACCAGTACTGTCGATACGCACTACATCTGAGAAACTGAATTGCATATCTTTCTCGAAGACATCGCCAGTTATCATCGCAGGGGGGAACGGAGGTATTACAGGTGTGTACCGTCTCGTCGGTGTGGACAGCAGCTATGGCGACAGTGACCATAGACTTCGTCAGGCAACGGGGAGTGCTGTGACCTCTTCTACGATTTAATGATAGATTTGCAAGACTTGTGATAGGATATATTCCATAGGATACACCCACTGTTTAAGTTGTGTTACAACTAAGTGAAGAAAAGCAGATTCATGGTCTCGAGCTTACTGAGGGCTGTGGCTTCAACAGATTTGAAGGAGATGCACTGGGAGCAACCATAGGAAGAGTTCTTAGTCAAGACACCGGATAGCGTTACGTACATGTGCGGCGCATGCGCAGATGTGTGTTACGTTGTCCTCACCGTTGCGTCGCTCGTAACCTTCAACACTAACTCACCGTCGCAATGCCTGTATTTCACCACATATCGCACCTGTGGATATACTCGTGGGGGTGAGTGAGGATTCCTCGACATTGGGAACAAAACACCGCACGACGCTCACCCTGGAGGGATCGTCACGGAACAACGACATGGCACTCTGATAGAAATCGTCAAAATCTCTGACCACGACCATCTTCTGTGTTGAATCGGGTTTGAGTAAGTTACTCGCCGACGCCGCGCAACTGTCCTACCTGGAGCTGCGACAACCAAACAAGCAAGGCAAGTCCGACAGATCCGAGCTGTACAGGATCACACTTTCGAAATTAATTATCACGATGTAAGCAATATCATAGACTATAACTAGGTGCCTGTGGGTGCGCTTCGCTGCGCCGTAAAATTATCCGCGCTTCGCCACAGACACCGTGTGCCGGCGTGCTCCGGACGCGCGCTCCGCCCGTCGCGCCTTCGGCGCTCCAGTGGCGCGCTCCGCGCACACCCCGGCGACTCCACCATCTGCCAGCGAGCATGTTCCGCCTGCGCTGGCGCGCGCTCCGCCTGTCGCGCCTTCGGCGCTCCAGTGGCGCGCGCGCACCACCGCGACACCATGGGTTAACGAAATCCGCCACATCCGCGAATTAATGGGAGTGTAGTGGTGGCGTCGAAGTTATCGTTCGTTCTCATAATACGAAAGTAGACTATGATATCATTCTTTCGTATTCGTAAGTATCCCACTACTTTATTGTTAAGATATAAAACAAAAATTGATTCAATTCAAGGAATGGATAAAACAGACAAGACAATCTACTGTTGGTTCAACAACTTTGTACTTTCGTATGATATTAAAAAGGGTACTTCTAGTGACCAAGGGATAGAGGGAGGTTGCTGTTAGAACATCAAGCTTTACCTGTTAACATCTTGTGATATTTATCGAACGAATATTATCAAGTGTGTACCCAGTAAAGCCGGCGCGCGGAGAACGTGTTACAACTAGATAGGAAATATGCAGGTTGAGACGGCACGGTCTGTAGAACACTTTGAGAAGCTTGAACAGGTCGGGGAGGGTACTTATGGCCAGGTGGGTTTTGTCTCGGTGTCGTGTCTCGAATTTCCATAAATCTGTGGCTTGAGCGCTCACAACGCTGCCCTTCCACAGGTTTACATGGCGCGAAGCAACTCGGACGGAACTATAGTCGCACTCAAGAAAGTAAGAATGGACAACGAGAAGGAAGGTTTTCCGATCACAGCGATCAGAGAGATTAAGATCCTGAAGACGTTGGACCACAAGAACATCATCAAGATGAAGGAAATCGTCACTTCAAAGGTACAACGTGCTTGTCTATAGGCCACTACTTTGTCCAGTATCAATCTTCTCAAACAACCTCAATCTGCACGAGCGACAGAATAAGGGAAGCATCTACATGGTATTTGAATATATGGATCATGACTTGACAGGTCTTGCTGATCGCCCTGGGATGAAGTTTTCGGTGCCGCAAATAAAGTGCGGCCTGCCACCGCTGTTCCTGAGGTGAAACTTTGACTTTCCTTCTAACAACTTGTTGATTCACCGCGCATAGATGCTACATGCATCAGCTTCTGACAGGACTGAACTATTGTCATCTAAACAACATCCTACATCGCGACATCAAGGGGTCAAACCTTCTCATTGACAACAATGGCGTGTTGAAGATTGCCGGTGAGCATCTGAGGGTCTCTCTCCCCCACTTCAGTCCTTTTCTGGCCGCAAACGAATCCATTCAACGTAGAACCACGATTCACAGCAGTGTTCTTCCCGGTGCGACCTTTCACTGACTCCTCATCCTATATTTTTCCCGCCGCGAAAGATTTCGGTACGTCGTCACAAGGGATCGCACATATCTACGTCAAGAACGACTTTAAGTATCTTGTGCAGCCAGCACCGCACAGTGTGAAATGGTTGACTGAATAACTGTGAACCGCACAAACAAACCTGTCCCAATATTCCGACTCACTCGCGTATGCACACCAAAATCCGTTGACAACTCACAGGACTCGCCAGGCCGTGTCCCCTGGAAAGTTCGCGGTCTATGACAAACAGGGTGATAACTCTCTGGTACAGACCTCCCGAACTTCTTCTTGGTGCGCAGTCATATGGTCCGTCAGTTGACATGTGGTCAGCTGGATGCATATTTGCAGAGCTTCTCCTCGGGAAAGCGGTGCTGCCGGTGCGACAGAAGCTTTGTACTGATCCCAAACGATCTATCTTTGAGCTCTAACACAAGGACGAGCCTTGCAACTTACTCCAAACAGGGGAAAGATGAGAAGGAACAACTAGATTTAATCTTCAAGCTGTGCGGATCCCCTCGTGCATCGGAGTGGAAAGGAGTGGAACAATTACGATGGTACGTCGTGTTCCTTTTGAGATTTTCTCTATATGTCCCGTGAGTCTACTAATATCATGTGACTTGATTTCTGCGTGATTACCTTGAATATTTCCTCAGGGCAAGCTCTTTCTTGTCAGGAAAACCGTATCCTCGCAGAGTGCAAGAGACTTTCAGACGTGCACCTCAGGTACGTCAACCACGTTATGATGCTAGCCATGAAAAGAATCCCACAGCTGAGTTACTTTTATCACCAAACAGAGCGCGGTTGAACTGGTCGACAACTTTTTAGCGCTGGATCCAGCAAAACGCATCTCAGCGAAGGATGCGCTCGACTCAGACTACTTCTGGGAGGAACCTCTGCCGTGCAAACCCTGTGAGCTGCCTAAATATGAGCCGTCGCATGAGTTCCAGACAAGAAAGAGACGTCAGGCACGGCAATGTGATTCCAGCCCTTTCAGTGAATGTGTCTATGCCCAGCCATGAAGCTTCTAGTTTACTTGTGTTGGGCACGCACACGATTTCTGGGAATCTGGTTCTGACAAATCTGGAGATTTTTTTTTTCTACAGGAGGATGTCCAGCGAACAGAAGACGCTAAGCGCCACGCGTCGCACAGCGACAAACAAGTAAACAAACCAGCGCATCATGAAGGGACCACTGCACGAGCAAGATACAGTGCATATCGTAGCGCTATGCCAGTTGGGTCGGCATGGACAGCTTCTTCGACATCGATGGGTCGAGCCTCGTGGGCACTCCCAAAAACTGATGAATAAAATGCTTTCGCAAAAAAAATTGTACGGGTACGGCAAATCGCTTTCGCGGGTACGACGCCGAAATTCGTGAGGTGGTGTGAGATCACCCCTCCAGCAAATTCACGTGCCCTCGGAGGGGGCGACGCGTGAGGAGAGCGGCGCATATCGCCGCAGGACGACAATTTCGTGAGATGATCACACTGAAGAACGTGTTCACGGCATGCATCTACGTGCATCCACAAAGTATGGCACTATCTGTCAAGAATCTGACGCACGCGGCGTCACCAGGGAGTGGGGGGTTGCTTCTCCCTGAGGAGGTTTCGGGTGTTTTCGGTGGTGAAATTTGCTACCTCCGAAAGCATGGGCGCCTGCCTATTTGCTCATACGGGATTTTCGCCTCACCTCACCTCACACCACCTCACGAATTTCGGCGTCGTACCCGCGAAAGCGATTTGCCGTACCCGTACAATTTTTTTT
>MDSW01047643.1_pt1 | contig 18239 bp, 21 predicted proteins | sample 811171 | NCBI WGS metagenome assembly MDSW01 (sample SAMN05326641, study PRJNA326480) | marine metagenome | isolation source: seawater | place: Atlantic Ocean: North West | collected 2012 | reverse complement strand
TAGCTCAGCGGTAGAGCACTCGGCTTTTAACCGATTGGTCCTGAGTTCGAATCTCAGGCGACCCATAAGACGGATCGAACACGTTTTGAAGTGTCGACCATGACACTGTTCCTTAATGGCCGTGCAATCCGGCAACTGATGTCCCAGCGATGATGTCACATCTGGGCTAGATCCGATTATTTGAGCTCAACCAGATCGGAGAACAACACAAATTTTTTCATCGACACTCAGCAGCACCCTCGGTGAAAACAACAAACATGAGCTGAGCGTGCTTGTTAAGACATGAATCTTTGCTCGTCAAAAAGCCCCTGCACATTAAAAGCATCTGCGTAGAACCTCACCCATTCGGTGAAATCAGGACAAGGGAACACGAAGGATCGGAGCGATAGCGATTTTAGAATTAAAACAATGTTTAAGACTGACAGACTGCGCAAGGGTTGAAGCCAGAAGTTAGCCAAGATGTTGAGGCAGTCCGTGCGCAATGAACCCAAGAAGATGACTGTAGCGATTCAAGGAAAAAGTTTGCAGATCACCGGCAAAAATAAGGATGATCTGCAAGCCGCGATTCAGTTTAAAAATCATCTTTAACGGAATGCTCTTGCGAATGCTGCTGCATGTATAGTCCTGACAACAACATCCTTGTTTACGCATTGGAGATGAATGACTCGACGGGGCAGAAGCTATTCAATCAAGGCATAAGGCTTGCTCTTGCTCTGAGCATGACTTGTCTTATGGCTGAGAAGTCTATGGCCAACCAGTTTAGTAGTCAGAAATTTGCGAATAAGGAGTCTACAATTGAATCCATCCATGATGCTTTCAAAGAGAGAAAGATTGATTGCGAGCAATTAATTCAGAGCTATTTACATCGAATCAAGAAGTATAATTTCAGCCTCGAAAGAGGAGCTCCTCTGAATGCGTTTGTTGCACTGAATCCGAATGCAGTCAGGCAGGCAAAGGCTCTGGATAGGCATTTTAAACAAAGCAATAAATTGATTGGCCCTTTGCATTGCATCCCGATTGCTGTTAAAGATAATATTGATACCGTTGATACTCCTTCTACTTCTGGGACGTTGGCTTTGCTTGGCTCTCAGCCAGTCAGCAATGCTTTTTTGGTGAATCAATTACGAGCCGCTGGCGGCATCATTATTGGTAAAGCCGCCATGGATGAATTGGCTTCCGGCGGGGAAGGGATTAGTGGCCGCAGCGGAAGGATTGGCAATGCTTATGACCCTAATCAAAATTCAGGTGGCTCAAGTGGAGGCTCTGCAGTTGCAGTGAGTGCGAACTTTGCTGTATTGGGGATTGGCACGGATAATAGTGGCTCGGTCAGAGTGCCGGCAGTCTTCAACGGGGTTTATGCCATTCGCCCAAGCACGGGTCTGATCAGTCATTCAGGAATTCTCCCGAGAGGCAACCTGGATGGAGTCGCTGGCGTGATGGCAAGGTCGATTCCTGATCTTGCTCTTGGCCTTGCTGCGATAGCAAACACATCTGACCCTGAAGATCATTTAACGAAGCAAGTGCCGCGCACAGATTCTTATGCAAATAATTTAAAAAATGCTTCCCTTGATGGAAGGCGAATTGGCGTGATTCGCAGTGTTGCAGGCAATGATGTCTTTGACGCCACCGACAAGTCTTCAATGGCTATATTCAATCAGGTCAAAGCCAGGCTTGAGAGCAAGGGTGCATCACTTGTTGAAATCAATCTGCCCTTATTCGACACGAACAGAGACAATAATATGGCGGGCGAGGCGGAAGATATTAATCAATACCTAGGTTCTTTCGCGTCGACCAGAAGGAACCTTCAGGACATATGTCTATCTGGTCGCACACGGCTAGGCGAGAAAGCCTGCCTAGGATATATGGAAAGTATTGCGCCAAAATATAGCGATCAATATAATTCTGCGCTACAGACTTTTCAGAAGAATAAAAACTATTTAGAGGGAGTGATGAGAGAAGATGGCATTGATGCTTTGCTAATGCCACTTAGTTCTTGGCAACCCCCAAGCTATTACGATGATATGTATCGTACAGCCACAACGGAATCGCCGGTTGCATCAAACTCCGGATTGCCGGCAATTGCTTTGATTGCTGGTTGGACATCGGCAACTCCAGCGATGCCGATCGGCTTTGAGTTGATTGGTTTTCAATATGGAGAGGGGGATTTGATCGGCCTTGCGCAGGCATATTCTTCTGGACTTCCCGACAGACCTTTACCTGAATTAAAAGTAGGCAACAACGACTTTCCTTTCGAGGATATTTGTGTTCAAGGAATCAATTACTTTATTACTCAGGCTGGTTGGCATAGTTATAAGCAGTTCTTAAAGGATGCTCATGGTCAGAGTATTGAGCCAGCTGCTTATCAAAGGTTTTTTGAGCAGCAAACCCAAAAATTCGCTCAGGCAAATCAACAGTCTGTCCAAGCTTGTGAATAACTGCTCTGCTTATCCAGCTTTTTCCTGTTCATGAGAGGCTACTGCCATGCGAACACAGGCTGAATTAAGGCTTGCTAAAAAACGAGAATCGAATTAACTCTCGTTCCTCACCTTTTAGTTCTAGATGTAGCCCCTTGGCTTAGCTTGCTTGTATTTGCGCAAGAGAGCTGTAAGAACATCTCTTTATTCCCGTTGTCTGTTCACGCGACTGCTGCAAAACTCTGGCGGGATGCCTTTAGGGTGGTTTCATTGTCTATGATCTGCTTAGGAATGGGCCAATGATCTGAAGCCTGCGCCGACCAAAACATTGTGCGATTGTGGGGATATTCTATCGACGGTGATGTGTTCACCGAGAGATTCAAGCTCGACACATCATGACAGGCTCTGACCAGTGAAAAGCTGCCACAAATAAGTTTAGACAGGAACACGCCAAACTCTGCATTAATGAACCTTATTCAAAGACACGGTCTACCATCCAAATTAACCTAATAACAACAGACCTTGGACGAACCAAAGATTTAAAGCTTCACAACATCAACAGACTAAGAAAGATTTAGAATGTGGATATTGGCTAAGCTTTTAACAAAATACTCAGGACTAAGGAGCAATCTCCAAACGCCGGCCACTCGTGACAAGGAAATAAGCTTTTTCACAAGATTCACGGTTATAAATCAACGAACTTCTCGGATTGTCTGGAATCTTCCTACGAAAATCCTTACCTTCTTTGAAAACACCATCCTTCCGTAACCTATAAATGGTGCGCTCAGAAATACCCATACCTTCAGCAAGTTCAGCACATGTCATCCAACGCTTACTATCCCTTGGTGATTTACGAAGCTCTAAAAGAACATCTTCGAGTAAATCGATCATAAGATCGAGCTTTTTCTCAATCTGACTTTCCATAACCCCATCATAGAAGAAGCGATGCTTTCTGCCAAGTCGGAGCAAGCACTCGATGACCTGGGTGACCAGACCAGGACAAACCATCGAGCAGCAACGATCGCGACCCGGCAATAACCAATCAGCACATTCGAACAACACAATCAATGATTAAAGCATGAGCATTTTGACCTATCAACAGCCAAGCGGATTGAGAGATGAATCGTCCAATCACATCAATGATCATCGCAATTGATCGAAAAGCTTGTGCAGAAATAAACCAACCACTGCACACCAAATTCACTTAAACAATGCTTGTCACAAAGACGCTAAAGAAATCTGAAGAACTATATTTTCGATCCCAGACTAAGCCTTTGCATCGACGCAAAATCTCAAAGAAACGATCTCATTCACCCTCAGGATCAATATTATTGATGTCCCGAATTTTGAACAGAGACAGAGCTGAAAGCAGGACCATCTAGCCCGCTGGCTTGATCCACAGAAGTTGCCAGACAAGACTGAGCAGAACGCCAATTGCGTGGCAGATGACAGCATGGGTAAACAACCAACTCAGCTTGTTCACTTACAAGCTGTCGGAAAAGCGACGCTGAAAAACCTCTCACACGCAACATGAAGAGTGATGGCCAAGACTCAGAGAAACTTAATAGCAAAAAGCATTTTGCGTAGCCTCTGTGCAGTGACATTCGACACGATATATGGCCTTAAATCAGACATAACGATCATTCATTTCATCACAATATTCGGGAGATGAAAAGCTGATAATTCAAGGTAGAGAAATGCAACTCGTCAGCAGTAAGTCGTGCAAACAAGCTTGCAACACGCTCTCAAACCTCAGATCACATCATCCAATCATCGTGGTGAGCAGAGCTGCCGAGGCAAGACCACCAAAAAAGAGTGCCGTTGGTAACAAAGCGGGCCAAACAGCTGGGGAGGAAGGCTGACTCATACCGACCTAAGCAAATGTACTCAGCCATTGTATGCGAGCTGGGGGATGCGTTGTGGGAGCTGACAAACGCAACAAGTGAAAAGGAAGGAAACCACAGCCAAAATGACGACCAGCTCACATCAATGCCAGCGATGAAACAAGACTGCAACCTTGGATTAAACGAGTCAATCGATTGAATTGAGTGACCGAGTTCAGTCGGAGAAATGGAACCTGCGCAGCCCAAACAAAAAACCCCCGGTTTCTCAAGCCGGAGGTGATAACCCGGATAGGCCTGTCTTCATAGGCCCAATGAATGTCTAATGACTCAGACCAGGCGAGTGTTGTGACATATGACGTCAATCTTCGTACACCGCACGAATGATAGTCGTTCTATGTTGAAACCATACATCATTTTAAAATCTTAGGGCAATCAACAGCCAATGTGCACATTCAGATTGACGAAAAGGCATAACAAGAGCGCAAAGAAGCATCTGTGAAACACTAAAAAATATGCGACAGGCTTATACTTAAACCACGAAAATTGATCACAGACTAAAAGAACATCCTCCAAAACGTTCCGCCTTTTCAAATAAGCAAACAGAATCAAATCAAACATGTCAATACAAAAACCCTAAGAGCATAACTCCTAAGAACCATCATTAACAACACGAATGGATTTAGCTAGCTTTTACGAAAGATGTGAACAACAAGCGAGAGCCTTGGAAGACTGGATCAGGATTCACGGCTGCAGCAAAAATGTAAATTGGGATGAATTACAGCAGCAAACGAGAGGAGATCAACACCGATTCATTACAAAAATCAATTGCAAAGCACAATTCATTCAACCAACGATCACGAATAAAAAGGACTATTAATTCAAATGTTAAAGCAATCAAGCCTGAAAGCAAATCAAGAAATATTAGGCTTCAACAGAGGAGCTCCATACCGTGTTAAAAAAACATCATCCAAACTTTTTTCTTCTTAGCATAATTAAGCCAATAGAGGACTGAAAGTAATAGCATGGCTAAAAAGAACATGCCCATTGTCCACTCAATTGTCCACTCAGTACCAAGAAATGTAAGACAGTGAAAAGCACCACCCGCGAGAAAGAAAAGCATCCCATAAAGCCTTTTGGGGTCGGGATTTGTAAAGCCAGGAAATGAATTCATTGTTCTACTGAAAAAACACTACGCATCCACACAAGCCAAAGACCAAGGACGACAATGGTTAATGGCAAAATCGAAAGGATTTCACTGCGCAAGTCACCTCCCTGCAAAAGGATAGGCAGTGCAATGAAAAAAACCAGAAGAAAGAAAAGAGCATTTAAAGCCACTTTTGTTTGCAGTGGCTTGGTCAAGAGTGTTGCGACAGCCGTTTTGAATTCAAGTGTGCTTTCTTGCAAACCGTAAGCCATACACCAATAGCAATATGAATATTTATAAGGGTGCTTACGCTAGATTACACGACATATTATAGAGTCACGTCAACATTTTGATACGCACTCAGCATTCAAAACGATTGCAATCAGGTTATCATTGTAAGACAAATAATCAACCCAATCAATGGAACAATTGCCTATGGCAAAAAGACTGGAAGCTGATTGGCCTAACCGATACCAGATTGGACAATAAAATCATACTGAACACACTAACTCTCATGCCAATACAAGTCACTCACTCACTTTTCCATCTATTTAGCACTTTAATCCTGAAAATTTAATCTATCAATATAAATCATGACCAACTTACAAGCAACGCGCTGATCAAGACAACCGTCAAATGATCATCGTCCAGAACAAAGAAACTCGATCCAATTTATCGATAAAAATCTTCTCTTTTCAAGGGTTGTTTGCGTTCATTATTGCGAACATAAAAGAATGCTGTCAAGGCCACAACAAGCAAAGGCACTGCTGTGAACAAAAGCAAGAAAATAGCAGTGTAATCTTGATACATGAAACGGATTCATCGATTTCATTTTGAATCACACTGAATAGGGCATTACGATCAAATGATTCGCACTCGTATTTCAAATGAATCTAAACGTATGATCCTTTTTTAAATCGATCAATTTGTCCTATCTAGATGCTCATTATGGATCGACACACGTGAATGAAAGCATCAAACTAGTCATTTGCAGCGGTAGTAATGACGTTTGAGCAATGGATCGGTTGGTTAAATTTTTGGAGTGGCATTGTGATGATCGGTGTCTTATTAGGTTGCCTCGTCGCTGTTCTTGTCGACATTGAAAGTGAATAGCAAGCATGATAGAATTATCAAAGAGAGAATTAACGCATCAACGAACGGATGACAATGTACGCGTACAATATGATAAATACATTGTAAATAATGATGCGTGCACGAGCTTCAGGTGTGCGTACGTGTTCTACGCAAAACCATATTCTTTTCACATATACAAATGAGATTCACATGTTTCTTGAAATGCATGACCCTTTTTCAAAGCCACACACAGCATTGAGACTTCAAGCCGGTTGCCTAACTTGGAGAGATGAAAAAAACGCTCTCCGCGTTATCACAACCCATCCATATCTTGACAGCCTATTAGAATCAATGGTTGAGGATGAATCCATGTACAATGACGACGAATATTGACATCTAATTAAACTATAACCAGCAAGGAATGGACTCTTAGCGAGAGAATCGTTTGCATAAAGTGCTTTGCAGAGAATGTCACCCTTGTTAAGGCTTGCAAGAGAAACATGCTTTTCATCAAAATCAAAGCATACAACCAGCTGAAGACTTCAGTGAACATCAATTAAACTGGCTTCTATTCAAAGTTTTTAAACCATTTGATTGTCCTTATATTGCTTTAACATCGTTTGAAACTGGCCTAAAGCAGCGCGACCTGCGTTAAAAACAGCCCAAGCCAACGCAAGCGCAATCGGAGCTGCTACAACAAAAAGTCTATAATCCATGCGATGTAAACAATTCAGGCAAAAGTTAGCTCACAAGCTAATGGAGCAACCAAACATAGATACAAGACGAAGGATCTAAAGCATCAATGAAAACAATTAAAAGTCACAAAAGAATTTGTTGTTTCTTGATAAATAATCGTGATCCGCTTTCTTTTGCAACACAATCACGTAGTCAACGCTACAACAAACTTACTCCTGTTCTGTAGTTTGATAAGAGAAGTTTTTTGATGGCTTGCAATGATAGAGCCAAATTGGAACTATTTTTTAAATGCACCTCTCTCGCATGGAACGATTCAATACAAAACAAAAACAGAGCGGGTCCTGGTTGCACGCGTAACAGCTGCCGCTAGCAATTGGCAAGAATGCCAAACTTATGAAAGGCTAGAACGATGGAAGCAAGCACGTGAAGATCTGGAGGCATTTCGGCAAGGTCAACAAAAATAACGATTTCAAATCCTGCAATCACCAAGGCCATCCAACCAATAGAAGAAATTAGACACATATTTTGCTCTTTCAAATTCTATAACTTTGTGGGATTAAAAGGCACAAGATAGGTGCTAAGAGGTTTTTTGTGGACGTTGAGCCCGAAAGAAAGGGGGGAAATAAATCACACTAGAAATATATAATAATGAGCGTGCACGCAAAAGCTTACGCAATCAGAATGCATGACCTGACACGGGTGTTAATTGGTATGACTATGGATTTAATTTTAAAGTGGGTGGGCTTTAGCAGCCACAATGACCATTAACATGGGGCTTAAATTCGGTGTCAAGATTTCGATCTGTTCCTGAAATTCGGAGTCGATTGCATCATCGATGGAACGAGATCAAACGATTGCTATAAAAGTCGAATTGACAATTATTAGTTGCGGCTCTCAAAAATCAATTAAACATTACCAGTGGGGAGCTGCGCTCGATAGTCATCCGCGACAACATCCAAAATACCAAGAAGATATTGATCACTGGCACCAATCTCCTTCTGCACACCAATCAAGATTGAACGAATATCCTCAATGGCTACATTAATCTGATTTTCGAGTTGCTCCTGATTTGGTTGCCAATCTTTTTTTGTTGTTCTGAATGCAACAATATTAATGCTTGAATGATGGGTGGGCTTTGGGGGGAATCCACCGCCATGAATTGATTTGACTTGGCGACGCTGACCTGGCATGACGGCAATAAATACTGCAAATAAGTTATTCGCTGCATTAAAAGATGGATAAAATATTTAACCAGCCAACTGTTCATAAGCAATGAATGCAAGTATCTGAAGCTTCATCGAAAAACCGCTAGAGCCGACTGGTCGACAATCAAATAAGCCATAATCGACAATCTCTTGATCTAAACGATAGTCCCTTTTCATTTTACGTTTCTACTGAAAGCTCTGCTTCACCAAAAAACTTTCAATCAAAACAGGACAACCAAGACATCAAATCGTAAGGTTTTAAGAGCCATAGCTTGCACGTAACCGAAGATCGAATTAGAAGAGTTAAAAATATATCGAATCATTTAGTGATTAAAACTAATATTTTTTAATTGTGTCAAGCACTTTTTGATGTGAAAGGGAACGACGTCCCGGCAGCAGTATCCATCCGATTGGGGTTGTCAATCGGTCATCCATCTTTGACCAACTGTCTTGGGAAGCGTGAGGGAAAGCAATTGCACCGCTCAATCAGTGTTTCAGGGATTGAGCAGACCATCTGATCGTTGCGAATGACGTTGCAGCCTGCGCATCCCCTGTTATGACACGCAGGCTTTCCTCCTACCGGCCACCTGGCTAGGGCAATGGCTTATTTCATTTTCTTTGCGGTGACACTGCTACTGGCCCTCCTCGGTGGGCTGATCTCTCGGATCGCGGCCGAGGAATACTGGATGTAAAGCCCTTCTCGAGACGTCAACGCAGATCGAAGCGATCCAGATTCATCACTTTGGACCAGGCAGCGACGAAGTCCTTCAGGAAGGCAGCGTTTCCACCGGCCTGGGCGTAGACCTCAGCTATAGCTCGCAATTGGGCATTGGAACCAAACACCAGGTCGGCTCGGGTCGCCGTCCAGCGTGAATCACCACTGGTGCGGTCCCGGCCTTCATACAGCTGCCGACTGCTGTCGACGGCGCTCCAAACAGTAGACATATCAAGCAAATTGACGAAAAAGTCATTGCTGAGCTGACCCACACGTTCACTCAAGACTCCATGGGTTGATCCATCAGAATTGATACCAAGCACTCTTAAACCACCCAGCAAAACGGTCATTTCAGGGGCACTGAGGGTTAAGAGTTGAGCCTGATTCACCAGCATCTGCTCGGCAGGCACCTCCAGTCCAGGCCGCATGTAGTTCCGAAAACCATCCGCAATCGGTTTCAGGGCGGAAAAAGATGCCGTATCAGTTTGAGCTTCAGATGCGTCCATCCGTCCAGGAGTGAAGGGCACACTGATCGGATCACCAGCAGCCTGCGCCGCCTGCTCCAAACCGACACCGCCAGCCAAAACGATCAAATCTGCCAGTGAGACCCGTTTGCCATCGCTTCGACTGGTATTGAAACCGTGCTGAATCTGCTCTAAGACTTTGAGGACCTTTTGAAGTTGAGCCGGTTGATTCACGTCCCAACTGATTTGGGGTGCCAATCGAACCCGGGCACCATTGGCACCACCACGCTTGTCGGACCCTCGGAAGGTTGAAGCAGACGCCCAAGCCGTGCCGACCAATTCCGAAACCGATAAGCCGCTCTGAGCCAACTGTTGCTTCAGTTGATCGATCTCAGCAGCCTCGATCAACGGATGATCTAGGGAGGGGATCGGATCCTGCCAAATCAACTCTTCACTGGGTGCCTCAGGCCCGAGATACAGCGAACGAGGGCCGAGATCACGATGGGTGAGCTTGAACCAAGCCCGCGCAAAAGCATCAGCAAAAGCCTGCTGATCCTCATGGAAACGCCGGGCGATCGGTTCATAGATCGGATCAAATTTCAAGGAAAGATCCGCTGTCGTCATCATGGGCGGCGCTTTCTTCGACGGGTCGTGAGCATCCGGAATCAAATGTTCATCCCTGACGTTCTTGGGCTGCCATTGCCAAGCGCCCGAAGGACTCTTGGTGAGCTCCCAGTCGTAGGTGAACATCATTTCGAAGTACCCGCCATCCCAGCGCGTCGGATTGGGTTTCCATGCCCCCTCAATGCCGGATGAGATGGCATGCACACCCTTGCCACTTTCAAAGTCACTTCGCCAACCCAATCCCTGCTGTTCGATCGCAGCACCCTCAGGTTCGGGACCCACATGCGCTGGTACGGCAGCACCATGCGCCTTCCCGAAAGTATGACCACCGGCCACAAGTGCCACGGTCTCCTCATTGTTCATCCCCATCCGCGCAAAGGTGTCGCGCACCTCTCGCCCTGAAGCAACAGGATCAGGGTTTCCCTCGGGCCCCTCAGGGTTGACGTAGATCAAGCCCATTTCTGTCGCAGAAAGAGGCTGCTCGAGCTCCCCCTTCTCACTGTGCCGCTCATCGGTGAGCCAGCCGCTCTCACGTCCCCAGAACACATCCGCTTCAGGCTCCCAGATATCAACGCGACCTCCAGCAAACCCGAACGTCTTCATCCCCATGGATTCGAGGGCACAGTTGCCCGTGAGGATCATCAAATCCCCCCAAGAAATGCAGTTGCCGTACTTCTGCTTGATCGGCCAAAGCAAACGGCGAGCTTTATCGATATTGATGTTGTCGGGCCAACTGTTCAGCGGAGCAAAGCGCTGATTGCCATGGCCGCCGCCACCACGACCATCTGCACTGCGGTAGGTGCCAGCACTGTGCCAAGCCATTCGAATGAATAAGCCGCCGTAATGCCCCCAATCCGCTGGCCACCAATCCTGAGAATCCGCCATCAGCGCGAAGAGATCCTTCTTCAGGGCTGAGTAATCCAGTTTCTGAAACTCAGCGGGGTAATCGAACGCTTCACCCAGCGGATTTCCAGCGGGATTGTGCTGGTGCAGCAGGGAGAGATCCAGTTGATTCGGCCACCAGTTGCGGTTTGTCGTTCCACCGGCTGGAGTCACGGCGCCGCTATGACCGGCAAACGGGCATTTGCTCATCGGAAGGACACAGGAGAACACTGCTCTTGGTCAAATTGGACAACAAACGTTGTGATTCGTTTATCTCCACCGAATCTCTATGTTTTTGCCACTGATCGGCGTATAGACCCATGAAGGTCGAGCTCGCGGTGATAGGCGCTGGCTTAGCCGGTTGCAGCTTGCTCGCGCGCTTGCATCAACTGGGATGGAAGCATTCCATCGCTCTAGTTGAGGCTGGTCGTGGTCCAGGTGGACGCACCGCAAGCCGACGTCGCCGAGACGATCCCTCCTGGTGCCTCGATCACGGCGCTCCTGGATTTGACGTCACCCCTCCGCTAACGGAGGGTGTGGAAGCGATCTTGGCTGGCTTAAAGCAACAGGGCAAGATTCGTGAAGAGTGGAATTCCTTCCATTGGCTCGATCTGGATGGATCGATCACCACTCAGCCGGACCCCCACTTTGAAGGGCAGAGGGTTCAAAGGTTGCGTGGTGATCCAGCGATGGCAAGCGTCTGCGAAGGGCTCTTGGCCTTGGCGGGAGAACAGCTCGAATGTCATTTCGGCGAGCGCGTGCGATGGCTCCATCGCCTTGAAAATGATTGGCTTTTGGCGAATGAATCGCGTCAATGGACCCTGCGAGCGCGTCTGCTGGTGCTCAGCGGTACTTTGCTCGCCCATCCACGTTCGCAGTCCCTGTTGGGCTGGCCTGACATTCCCCTGCGCGAAGCCGTTGGGGTCGGAATGGATCCAGCACTGGATCAAGTTCTGAACCACTTGCTTCAGGCCAAATCCAGTCAACGATGGAACTTAATGCTGGATTTACCGCAACCAGCCGTTAGCGCCAATCCAATGCCTCGCCAACTTTGGCTCACCGAAAGAGCACAACAACGATGGGGGGTGGAACGTCTGGTGATGCATCCACAACGAAACGGGAGACTCGGTGTCGTGATGCACGGCCTCGATACGACCCCTGCTACAACACCTGACAACCAGCAGGAACGACTGGCGCATCAAGAGCGGCGTTTATTGTCAACCCTGAACGAGTTAGCCCGGCACGTTCCAGCACTTCAGCCATTGCTAACAACAGCGCGATCGCTTGGTGTGATGCGCTGGGGTGCCGCAAAGCCCTTGGATCATCCACTTCCACAACCGCTGCAATGGTGCTCGCAAAGCAACATTGGTTTTTGCGGTGATTGGATTGAGGGTGTTGGCTTCGGGAGAGCCGAGGGTGCACTGCGCAGCGGGGTCGACCTCGCAGAACAATTGATCAAAATTCACGAATCAAGCTCCTGCGAGACAACGTTATTCAAGGAGCCAACAAAGAGATACACCAGATAATTGCTCGACCGAAGACTTCTCGAGGATACATAGACTTCCAGCAATGAAATCACAAGCGCCAAAACAAACAACAAAAACAACACTCAAAACAGGATGCGAACCGTGCCAAAGCAATTCACAATCAAGTAAAACCACTCACCGAGAAAGAACGTATCGCTGAATCCATTGCAAGCCAATCAGCAACCCATGAAGAGCTGTCACAGCGAGCCTGAGAACAAGTGCCAAACCGTCAAAACGACTAAGCTCAGATCCATTTGACGATTCACCGATGGCACTCATTGAGAATCTGAGCAAGAAAGAGCAAAAACTTATCAGCAATATATGGAACGGCAAGAGCGTCAAGCCCAAAAAAATTGTAAGGTTGTTCAATGCAATAGCGGAGGATTTCTACGATGACAATCCACAAATGATCGAAGGCAATAACTGGAAAAAGCCAACCAATAAAATCAATGGAAAACGTCCGAAAGGCGAGCTTCTCCCTCTTCAGAGCTCAGGAACAGTGATTGATGAAATCGTTGGCGACAACAGACTTCACGTTTCGATCGGGCAACGCGTAGCAGGAACTCGTGTCGGAGTTCATGTGCATGAACTTGGCGGCTTAACGTTTGTCATGAAAGGGGAAGGCGAAATCACAGACTTCGTCGAAGGCGTCGAAAACAATACCTTTCCAGCAGGGACATATTATTTCATGCCAGCAAACATCCAAATGTCAGCCAGCAATCTTACCGAAAAAGATACTTGGCTTATGGATATCTTTGTAACCAACGAAGCGAAGCCCAATCCGATCACAATCATCGAGCCTCATTACCCTGGCTATACCAATCCCATCAGCTGAAAGCCACCCAAGCATTCACAACAACGATCCTAAAGGATGTTGTGTAAGCAAACAAATTATGAGCACTAAAAACATCCCAAACCAACAGGCCATGACGAGGAGACGTGCAAACGTATAACGTCAAGCTCAAGACCTTGATCTTTCTATTAGATCAATAACTGCAATCAATAAAACTCAATGTTCAATACCATGCAACGAGTTATGCAGGGCTGTATCCCTTAGTGGAATTCCGTTATTGTTCCGATGCAACAGCCAAAACAGAAGGCCACTGGGCCGCAAATTCCGCATCGGTCACCACAGCTGTCACCTCAAACTGAATGCCATATCCTTTAATCCAAGGCCCCAAGTGAGCCCAAACCTTGCCGATATCTGTGGCAGCAGCAATGGCCACACCACTTCCACTAATTGGTTCACAAACGCGATACTTCAACTCAAACCCTTCAAAAGAGTCGCCAGGACAACCTGAGTTAATGTAATCTGTAAAGCCTTGACACGACTCCCAAGCACCTTCGACAGTGGGGAATGTCCAAACGATCAAATAATGCTGCATAATCATCATGAAGACATTTTTGTTGTAGCAATACAATCAGCATTTGATGTCGCTATTGATTCTAAAGATTGGAGATTCGGTGAATTTGTTGCTCAGCTCTCTACGGGCCGATCACCATGTTCAAACGAGACTGACGCCAATCAGGCCGCTGACAAGCCAAAGGCCTGGGATCGAAACACCGGATTGCAGATCAATGTCAGTCGATCAGGGACATTGACCCAAAAAGAAACCCCCGCCAAAGGCAGGGGTTTCAGAAAACAACACAAGAGTGTGACCTTGTTTCCACCTTGTAAAGTTTTGCTCCTCACAGCGACATCATAGCGCTCAGGACTGGCACTGTGCCAGTCCTGTCTGGATCAGTTGCTAAGCCGTCCATTTCGAGCTATATATCCATTGTTCAACTCCTCACACAAAGAGCTGGACACCTCACACACACCCTTGAGGCCTGCTCGCTGAGCGGCCTTTTTTTGTGTGAGCTCGGCTCTTTCGTAGCGGAGCGGAGCTGACTCGCGGCCTGGCTCTCGGCATCCCGCTTGAACCGAGAGTCCTGATCCAGTTGGAAACGCCTGAAGGGGCAGCCGCATAGACCCGCCTAGTGACAACAACTTGGTCTTGGTCCAATCCACAGCGGTTCAACCACAAAAAACGAGTGGTGTCACTCATGCAGAGAGGAAAAGACACCTGCTAAGCCGGAGTAGCAAGTGCTACCCATTCATGACCCCAGATCCTTTGGTCACCTCTGCGTTGTCTCATCATTCCTCTGATCTGTGGGAGACCTCTCTCCTCATTGGCAGTTGTGTGCTGGTGATGGTGATTACGATCGCGGCCCTGTATCGCATCAATCATCTCGACCCTTATGGCGGGGCCACCAACTCTGTAAGCCTTTTAAAGCAACGGATTAAAACCGATCCAGTCTTTGCGGAGGGGCTTCACCACATCCATACAACCGCAGAAGCGTCACGGTTCTGTAAAGACCATGGCATTTGGATTCGCCCAGAGAAGCTATGGACTCAAAGAGGTAAATTATTCTCTGATGGCTTGCCATGCTGGCCTGGCTGAACTCCACTTAAAACCAGGGCCACACAGCAACTCATGAGAGATCATTTGAACACATGAGATGTTCAAATGATCTCTTTTATTTTACCAAGACAATCTTACGCTAGAACCTGTTGGACCGATCATCAACAAGAGACATCACGAATGATCAGTCGGAAGCGTGCTTCAAGATAATGTTGTTAGCTGTATTGGCATCTATCAGAAGCCAGGCAAGATGCTTGTAGGCAAAACAAATGCCAGCAATACAATCCGATGGTAAGGCAGTTGCAACTACAAACTGGATGATCAGAATGACAACAACCATGACCATACTGAGCGTCAGTGGTTTCATTGTTGCAGGACTTGAATTGTGGTGGATTTGGCTCCTCCTAGCCCGCCATCGGCGAGAACGCTTAGCGCAGCCACTTAATCAGAAAGACTTTCAGAAGGAACTCGATCGGATCTTGTGTCAACGCGAAGCATTGACACAAGACAAAAAAGAACCAGCATAAGATATCTTTTTGAAAGATTTCACGCAAAATTGATAAATGGCCTTGAGCTTGATTGCATTAACAGGCAATCCAAATAGGCATGCAAGCAATGAGTAACGAGCTTTTGCTGCTATGTGTTCAATCCATTAATAGTGCCATGCCACACATACTTAATGGACAATACTGGCAATAGACTAGCGTCTTTTCCAATAAGGGGAACTCGCATAGATCGCACGATGTGTCCCAGGCGGTTGATCGCTTACGGTAATTAATTAAAATGACAAAAGCAAAGCTGACATTCTGTCTTTTAGGGCTTCAGAATCCAACAAATGCTACTGCAAACATATCGGTTCGATCCAATAGCGGTACGAAGCTACATTCCCGTTAGAAAAGCATCCGCCTGAATGACCTCTTGCCATCAACTTTGCTTCCAGGGCACTAAAACCCATACTCCGTAGGCAAACTGGAAGGGAAAGCATCTTCACACGTCCCTCAGAATCAACAGAAATCACCTTGCGGATGGAAAGCGTTCTAAGCACTGATCGTCAACACCCTCGCATCCAACGCATTTTCACGATCTGGCCAAAAAAGAAAAAAGGGTGTACTGGTTAAAGTTGCAGCACGATTGTCGAAAACTTGACCTGATAATGTCAATCAGATTCCATCATGAGGAGTGAGTATTTCAATCTCAATGGATGCGTGACAGCAAGTCAAAGAGTAACAAAAAGTTCAAGTCAATCAATCTAACAACCATAAAAACCAACTCCTAACGCAACCGCGCTTCTCAAGCTAAACAATCACTGCACACACATATCATTGGTGTTTTTGATCAAATACAAACCAAAAGTGATCTTTTTTGCATCAATAGGACGCAGGCACAGCAGGACCTTCGCCTAGCAACAAGCGAAAATCAAAACTGATGCGAGTCGAATTTGTAGTATTTATTTTTGATCCATGGCCAAGATTAACGCCATCAAATATCAAGATTTGTCCAGGATTCATTTTTATTGGTCGATAATCTTTAGCACCAACTTCACTTTCTATCCAGAGGCTGTTATCTCCCCATACATCGGTCAAAGGGACCCAGACATTCAATTTCCCATCTTCTACGCCGAAGTCACGGTCCCGATGGAACACACTACTACCCAACCCGCAATAGTGAAAGCGAAATGAAGGCGGACTCTGGTAAGAAGCAATTTCACCAAATTCTTTTACTAAGACATTCAATACAAAAGATCGATAGGTATCAACAATGACAGGGAAAGAAGATGCTAATTGATTCAACGTCGGGCTTTTATTCAACATTCTGACTTCATCTGAGCAGTGAGCTTTCTCCAAATGAGAAAGGCCAAGCACTTCACAAGCCCAGTCTTGGAATTGATACCTGCTCGAATCGTAATCGAGAATGACATGCTCCATACAAGGACTATATGCGCACAAAAGTTTCTCTTTCCAGCAGAATTACAGTGTCTTAAAAAAAGTTTTTTCGTTTGTACTTAATGATACAAATCGCCACTACTGCGCTGCGATTCCGCACATACGCGCAGGTAGGGAAAGCAGCATTACGCAAACGAGCATCTGCTCATGCACCAAGCCATCATAAAAAAGTCCTTTCGAGACGACCGCATCTTGCTTAAAATCATCAAGGTGTAAGCCTGTGTCCCTCTCAACAGAAGAAAATCCGTCCTTTTGTCTCGCAAAACAATAGACATCAAGGTCTTATTGACGTCAAACCAGTACTCAACCACCAGGTCTGTTTTGTCTGTCTGGGAATTACTCAATGATTCGCAGAATAAAACGATCTTCTCGATAGAGCTGTGGTTGCCATCAGCACAGCAAACATCCTGCTTGCCCGTTCTGCATCCGAATCAATGCCGTAGTCGTGTCCAATGCTGAGCTTCATTGGACTGCGGAAACCCTGACGTGAAGGCGTCGAGGCTCAAGTGCCCCTTGATCGAGGCGTGTGCCCCCTCTCCCTTAAGGGGAGCATTACTGCAACCGCTGAAAAAGCTGCCGCAAACGGATGCAGCCAGATGCCCGTCAGCCATTACAATGATGCTGCGTCGGGGAGTGGCGCAGTTTGGTAGCGCGCTTGCTTTGGGAGCAAGATGCCGCAGGTTCGAATCCTGTCTCCCCGACTCGCTGATGTGTGAGTCCCCAACTGACATTTCCACCGCTCCACAAGGGGCGGTTTTTTATTGTTCAGTGATGGGTAGGCGCAAAATGTGCATAAAGCCATTAGTCAGCCACTGGTTATACACACAACTTTCTGAGCATCTGGTGATCGGTGTTGACAGGATTTGATGATCAATTCAAAATCGAAACAAAGCAATTTCTGAGGTCAATTCCGTCGCAAGCTTCACTCATAGGAGTGAGGTGACTTTCCACGAGCTGACGTGAAGTGCCTGAACTTGGTCGGGGAGGAAACCGCAGAACCTCAGTCAATAACTGCCGCTACTGAGCGAGAAAGGCCGTTACTTCAATGCAGAAATCAGGGGAATGCAGCGTAAACGCACAATCGAAGTGGTGCAAACAGAAACTGCGGTAACTGACCTGCTGATTGCCCCTAAATCCGCTCCGTTATCGAAGGGTTGTGGAGCACCTCTATTCAGTGCCCATGCACTCGATCACCTCTGCTACTGCTCCAACGCGACACAGCAAGCGGCAGACACTGCCACGCATGTAAGAGCTTCTGCCGCGATTAACGGCAGTGATCAAGTTGTCGTTGATATCTCCCTCT
>MDSW01173578.1_pt1 | contig 18243 bp, 18 predicted proteins | sample 811171 | NCBI WGS metagenome assembly MDSW01 (sample SAMN05326641, study PRJNA326480) | marine metagenome | isolation source: seawater | place: Atlantic Ocean: North West | collected 2012 | reverse complement strand
TGTGGAAGCGCAGTAATGCGTGCAGCTGACCAGTACTAATAGCTCAATTGGCTTGATTTATGCACTGAAAAAAATTTTTATCTGAATATTGATAATTAACATTAAAACTTGAGTTTTTCCTTTAAAAGTAAGCTAAAATTTAGCTTTACTGTTCAATCATTGAACGCTATGATGTTCAAAATTTGAACATATGAATAAAGATAAAAAAGATCATTTTGACGTTCTCAGAAAAATTGATCAAAATCCAAATTCTACTCAGAGAGAGTTAGCTGAAGAATTAGGTTTCAGTCTTGGAAAACTAAATTACTGTCTGAAAGCTCTCAAAAATAAGGGTCTTATTAAAATTGAGAACTTTACAAAGAATCCAAATAAAATTAATTACATATACGTTTTAACCCCAAAAGGTTTTTCTAAAAAAACTAAACTCACTATAAATTTTATGAAAGCCAAAATGAGAGAATATGACGAACTAAAAGCAGAACTTAAAAAAGCAAAGGGAAAACGAATTGAATTATAAAAAAAAAATCTGCATTATAGGACTCGGATACGTAGGGCTAGCAATGGCAATTTTGTGTTCCACAACTAAAAAAAAAAGAGATTATAAATATGAAGTTTATGGATTAGAAAAAAAAGATAAAAAAGGTGAAAAAATTGTTAATGCTCTTAAAAATAATTTACTCCCATTTGAAGTGGACGATAAAGATTTTAAAAGAAGCTTTTTCAAAATAATAAAAAAAAATCATTTTAATTTTGGTTTTAATCAAAAAAAATTATCTTATTCTGATATTATAATCCTAAGTATCAATTTTGATATAAATTTAAATACTAAAAAAATAAATTTTAATAATTTAAAAGAAATTGTAAGAGATATTGCCTCAAAAATTAAGCCTGATAGCCATATCATAATTGAGTCAACACTACCTCCTGGAACTACTGAAAAAATTATTTTTCCAGAAATAAAAAAGAAATTTAAAAAACGTGGGATTTCTTCAAAAAAAATCAAATTATCCTATTCTTTTGAGAGAGTTACACCTGGAAATAATTATCTCAATTCAATTAAAAATATGCACAGAGTGTATGCAACAATGAATAAAGAACATGAAAAAGACATACAACTTTTTTTAAAAGATATTTTAAACATAAAAACTGCAAAAATTTGTAGATTGAATAACACAACAGAGGCAGAAACATGCAAAATATTGGAAAATACCTATAGGGCTTTAAATATAGCTTTTATAGAAGAGTGGAGAAACTTTTCATCTATTTTAAATTTAGATTTGAACAGAATATTAGATTATATAAGATTAAGGCCCACACATAGCAATATTATGAGGCCGGGTGTTGGTGTTGGAGGTTACTGCTTAACAAAAGATCCTTTATTTGCAGAAATTTCATCAAAATATGTGTTCAAAAAAAACATAAGATTACCTCTATCTAATGAAGCAGTAAAAATTAACTCGATAACAACAAAAAATGTTATTTTGAGTATTAATAAAGTGCATAATTTAAAGTTATATAAAAATAAAAAAGTAATGCTTTTTGGTGCTTCTTATAGACAAGGTGTTGGAGACACAAGATTTTCACCTTCTAGTGTTATTTACGATTATTTCAAAAAAATTGGGGCTAAAATAACAGTTGTTGATCCTTATCTAGATTTTTGGAACGAAAAAAAATGTAAAATAATAAAAAAATGCGTATCAAAAAAAGATATTGCTTTAGCGATATTTTTAGTTCCCCATAAAGAATTCAGTTTAATTAAGCTAAATTTCAAAAGCAGTTGTTTTGTAATAGATGCAAATAATGTTTTTTCAGAAAAGAAGATTAAAGAAATAAAAAAAAAATATAAAAAGAACTACGTAATAGGAAAATACAATTAAAAATTAACTTTTATGGCTAGAATTTTGATTACAGGAGGAACGGGATTTATAGGATATCACATTGCAAAAAAATATTTGGATCTTGGGTTTGAAGTTTACTTGATTGATAATCTTAGTAGAGGAAGGATTGATAAAAATCTTAAAAATCTTTTTAAAAACAGAAAATTAGTTTTTAAAAAAATAGATTTGTGCAAATCAAAAATCAATATAAACAGAAATTTTAAATATATTTTTCATTGTGCTGCAATAATAGGTGTAAAACATGTGCTAAAAAAACCATACGAAGTTTTAATTAAAAATTTAGCAATGTTAGAAAATATTATAAATTACGCAAAAAATCAAAAAAAACTTGAAAGGTTTATTTTTTTTTCAACAAGTGAAGTTTATGCCGAAACATTAAAAAAAAAATTAATTACTTTTCCCACACCTGAGTCAAGTAAAATTCTGATTGATGAAAAATACAATTCAAGATCTACGTATATGTTGTCAAAATTATACGGCGAATACATAACTTATTTCTCAAAATTACCAATTACAATTTTTAGACCACATAATTTCTATGGTCCAAGAATGGGAATGTCACATGTTATTCCCGAATTAGCCCAAAAAATAACAAAAAAAAAAAGAATTGAATTGTATTCTTATAATCATAGCAGAACATTTTGTTTTATAGATGATGCGGTTAATGAAATATATTTGATTATCAAAACAAAAAAATCTTTAAATCAATTGTATAATATTGGAAGTCAAGAAGAAATTAAAATTTATGATTTAGCCAAAAAAATTGCTGAGAATTTAAATAAAAAAAACATAAAGTTAATAAAAAAAAAAGATATAAATAATTCACCTATCAAGAGATTACCTTCAACAAAAAAAGCAAAAAAAATTTCAAAATATAGGTTTGAGCACAATATTGATAGAGGTCTTAAAATTACGATCGATTGGTATATTAAAAATTATTTTTCAGTGAAAAACAAAGAAAAGACAATATGATACTTCTTAACGAACCAAATATAAAAAAAAATTCAAAAAAATATATTTATGATTGTTTAAATACAAATTGGGTTTCAACAAGCGGAATTTACTTACAAAGATTCAAGAAAAAAATAAAAAATTTCACGAATTCAAGATATGTAACTTTAACAAATTCAGGATCTTCTGCACTTCATTTGGCACTTAAAATAGCTGGGGTTACTAAAAATACGGAAGTAATTTGTCCTTCAATGACATTCATAGCTCCTATTAATGCAATTTTATATTGCGGAGGATCTCCAATATTTTTTGATTGTGATGAGAGCCATAATTTAAAAATTAATGATGTGATAAATTTTTTAGAAAAAAGAACAAAATTTAAGAGTGGAAAAACATACAATATAAAAACAAAAAAAATTATTAAAGCCATAATAATAGTTCACATGTGGGGCAATGTTTGTGAATTTGAAAAACTTAAAAAACTCTGTAAAAAAAGAAATATAAAAATTATAGAAGATGCAAGTGAAAGCTTAGGAAGCTTTTTAATCAAGTCAAAAAGAAGGATACATACTGGTATTAGTGGAGATATTGGATGTCTCTCATTTAATGGAAACAAAATAATTACAACTGGATCAGGAGGGGCTGTTTTAACAAACAACAAAGGCTTTATTAAAAGAGCTGAATATCTTTCTGCTCAGGCTAAAGACGATAGTATTAGGTTTGTTCATAACGATGTGGGATACAATTATAGAATGGCAAATATAAATGCAGCACTTGGCTTATCACAAATTGAAAATCTAAAATATTTTCTTCAAAAGAAAAAAATAATCAGATCTTTTTATGAAAAAAAATTAAAAAATATAAAAGGCATTTCTATGGTCGATTACCCTAAAAATCATGATAACAATTTTTGGTTAAATATTATTTCTTTCAATAAAAGTATTAAAAAAAACGTTTATGATATTCATCTTTATCTTTTAAAAAATAAAATTGAAACAAGGATGATATGGTTTCCTTGTCATCTTCAAAAGAAAATGAAGATGTTTGAAAATTTTAATATTAAATCGACAAAAGATTATTTTGACAGATGTCTTTGTTTACCATCAGGAACATCTTTGACGATAAAAAATTTAAATAAAATTGTACATTATTTATGCAAAATATAATTATTATTGGTTCTGGGGGTCATGCTAATAGTTGTTTAGATGTAATAATCTCATCAAAAAAATATAAAGTTAAAGGATATATATCCGAAAAAAAAAATAAAATATTATCAAAAAAAATAAAGTGGTTAGGAAATGATAATTATTTTCAAAAATTAAACCAGAACGATAACGTTATAATAGGATTTGCAAATATAGGAAAAAAAAACTTAAAGAGAAGAATAAAGATCTTTGAATTACTAAAAAAATGTGGTTGTAAATTTCCAGTCATTAAATCAAAATATTCTTACGTATCTAAACATGCAAAAATCGGAGATGGAACAATTATAATGCATGATGTTGTTATAAATACCGATGTTGAGATTGGCATGAATTGCATAATAAATTCAAAGGCATTAATTGAACATGACACTAAGGTTGGCAATCATACTCATATATCGACAGGAGTTATCATTAATGGAAATTGTAAAATATTAGATAAATCTTTTGTAGGAACAGGATCTGTCATTTTTAATAATGTTAAATGTAAAAAAAAAATTATTAAAGCTGGAAATATATTGAAAAAATAATGATAACTTTAAAGAGATAATTTTGAAAACAAAAAAAAATAATACAATTATAATTGCTGAAGCTGGTATAAATCATAATGGTAATATTAAAATAGCGAAAAAATTAATTGACAAAGCATCTGAGGCCGGAGCCAATTATATAAAGTTTCAAACATATGATATTGATCACTTGATATTAAAAAAAACAAGATTAACTGCGTATCAAAAAAAAAATCTGAAAAGTAATATTTCTCAATATTCAATGTTACAAAAAAATCAATTATCATTAAAAAATCATCAAACTTTAATTAAATACTCCAAAAAAAAGAAAATTAAATTTTTGAGCACTGCTTTTGATGAAAAAAGTTTAAAGTTATTGAATAGATTTAATCTTGATTATATTAAGATTCCTTCAGGAGAAATAACTAATTATTTGTTGCTTAAAAGCGTCTCAAAATTAAAAAAAAAAATTTTATTATCGACTGGAATGGCATCAGTAAAAGAAATTAGACAAGCTCTTAATATTCTAAATAAAAAAAAAAGTGATATAACTATTTTACATTGTACTTCTGATTATCCAGCAAAATCAAAAGATTTAAATTTAAATTTCATACATAAACTTAAAAAATTTGGTTATAATGTTGGTTATTCTGATCATTCATCCAGTATTTTGACCCCTTCAATAGCAGTTAGTCTGGGGTGTGCCGTTATCGAAAAACATTTCACATTATCAAAAAAATTAAAGGGACCTGATCATAAGGCAAGTCTTGAACCACATGAGCTTACGTTGATGATAAAATATGTTCGAGAAACTGAAAAAATGCTTGGATCTTTTGATAAGAAAATTACCTCTAGTGAGCATAAAACAAAATTACAAGTAAGAAAATCTCTTGTTGCTTTAAGAAATATAAAAAAAGGGGAAATATTTAGTAAAAAGAATATTACAGCAAAAAGACCAGGCACAGGAATATCAGCAATAGAGATATTAAAAATTTTTGGAAAAAAAAGTACCATAAATTTTAAAAAAGACGAATTTATAAAATAGTTTATGAAAAAAATTTTATTCATTTCAAGCTCAAGAGCAGATTATGGTTTATTGAGACAACTTATATTAGAGACACAAAAAATGAATAAACAAACTTATTTAATGGTTACTGGCTCCCATCTTTCAGATGCTTTTGGTAAAACAATTAGTGAGATAAAAAAAGATAAAATAAAGAATATTATTAAAAAAAAACTGTTGAATAAAAATTTTGATGAAAAAAATATTAGTCAGTATATTGCCAAATCAATTAAATTAACTTCTGAAGTAATTTTTAATAAAAAACCTGATGTAGTGATTATATTGGGTGATAGATATGAGTTATTAGGCTGCGCTATTGCGGCAATGACATTTAGAGTTCCTATTGCTCACATACATGGTGGCGAGTTAACTAAGGGTGCCTATGATGATTCAATACGTCATTCAATAACAAAACTTTCACATTTACATTTTCCAGTCCATAATAAATATAAAAAAAGATTAATACAACTAGGCGAAGATCCAAAATCGATTTTTAATTATGGTGGCCTTGGTGCACACTCTATCTCAAATTCAAAATTATTAAGCAAATTAGAATTAGAAAGATATTTAAAAATCAATCTTAGTAACAAGATAATTTTAGTTACTTTTCATCCAGTCACTTTGGAAAAAAATGAATCAAAATTTCATATAAAAAACTTAACGAGATTTCTTAATACTTTAAGGAAAATGACGATAATAATAACTTCACCTAATTTTGATAGTGAAAATGATATTGTAAAAAAAGAGTTATTAAGATTTTCAAAAAAAAATAATGTGCATTTTTTTACATCTTTAGGGAATTTAATTTATCTTTCTTTAATTAAACAAGCTTATTTAGTTATAGGCAATTCATCAAGCGGTATTTTAGAAACCCCAAGTTTTGGAACTAGGACTATTAACATTGGTGATAGACAAAAAGGTAGAATTATTTCAAAGAACATCACAAATTGTGATTATAATTTTTTGTCAATAAATCAAGCATTTAATAAGATCAAAAAAAAACCAAAAAAATCTTCAAATCCATTCTTTAAAAAAGATACGCCAAAAAAAATAGCAAAAAAAATATTAAACTTTGATTTCAAATTAAAAAAAGATTTTTATGACTTATAAAAATAAAAAAAATTTTATATCTCCTGAGATAAGAAAAACATTTGTATTTCTTGGACAAACAATAAATCAAGCATTAAAAAATCTTTCATCCTCTGGTTATAAGATCTGTATTGTTTGTGACTCTAAAAATGTCTTTAAAGGAGTGCTCAATGATGGAGATATAAGGAGAGCATTGCTAAAAGGTAAAAATTTAAGCTCAAAAATTGACAATATATACAATAAAAAACCCATATTATTTAGGGAAAACTCTGTTCGTAGCAAAGTGGTCAAGAGGTTAGCTGCTGAGAAAGTTGAGCATGCTCCAATAGTAAAAAATAAGAAAGTTATAGGAATATTTTCTAGTAATAAATTTATATCTAAAGATCTAAACATACCAGTGGTCATTATGTGTGGAGGATTTGGTAAAAGATTAAAACCTACAACTTTAAAAATTCCTAAAGCTTTAGTTTCAGTAAATAATTCTCCAATGTTAACAAGAGTTATCAATAATTTAAAGAGATATGGTTTTAAAAAATTTATTTTATCAACCTATTACAAAAGTAAATTAATAAAGAATTATTATAAAGATGGAAAATCACATAATATTAAAATAAATTATGTAACTGAAAAAAAACCGCTTGGTACTGCTGGATCCTTATCTCTTTTAAAAAATAAAATTAAAGAAAAAAATTTTCTTATTACTAATTGTGATGTTTTAAGTGATATTAATTACAAAAGTCTTTTAAATTTTCATAATGAAAACAAAGCTGATTTAACTATAGCAATAAGAAAATATTCAACAGAAAGTCAGTTTGGAGAAATAAATATGAAAGGGATACATGTGAGTCATATTTATGAAAAACCAATAAAAGATATTATAATTAATGCAGGCATTTATGTAATGAATTCAAGGCTAATAAAAGAATTAACTTATAATAAATCTATGAATATGAATGAATTAATAATGCAAATGATAAAAAAAAAGAAAAAAGTAATTGCTTTCCCTTTTTATGAAAATTGGTTTGATCTTGGAACAAAACAACAAATCAAAATTTTTAGGGACAATTTTTAATAGTTTATGAAAAATTTAATTATCATTCCTGCTAGAAAGAATTCAAAAAGAATTAAGAATAAAAATATTATAAAAATACTCAATAAACCATTGATATACTGGACCTTGAAATATGCAAAAAAGCTTGATCAAAAAAAATTTGATATCGTTGTGACAAGTGATTGTAAAAAAATTGAAAAAATTTGCAAACAAGAAAAAATTTTTTTCTTAAAAAGACCAAAAAAACTATCAGGAGATTTTACATCAATGCATGAAGTTATTTTTCATGCATCGAGTATTCTTAGGGACAAATACAAATATATAGTTTTATTGCAACCTACTTCACCTTTAAGAAATCTTAAGCTGGTAAATAAATCAATTAGAATTTTGGAAAAAAGAAAGAGTTTTGATAGTTTAGTACATTTAGCTCAAAATCAATCATTTACTGGTGATTTAGTAAAAAATGAATGGATACCCGATTACAATTTAAATAAAAGATCACAGGATATAAAAAATAAATTTACACCGACAGGAAATATATTTGTTTATAGGTCTCATCTATATAAAAAAAAAATTAAAATAGCGAAAAAGATATTTGGGTTAATAACAAGAAATGAAAAATGGATAGACTTAGATACTTATGATGATCTAAGTTTATTAAAATCATATATTAGGAAAACAAGGAAAATCTTTATTTAAATCAAAATGAATATTTATATACATGTTGAAATTTCAGTGCGTGAACTTGATAGTAAGTTATTATTAGCAACTCTAGCTGCATCTAAAGGTCATCAAGTCATAGTTTCAGACTTAGAAAGTATTTTAAGTGGTGTAGAGAAGGGGGTAATGTATCCTGGTATATTTCATACTAAATCCCTAACACCAACAAAAGAAAAAATTATTAGACATCAAATGCTAAAAGACAAAGGATTTTTGATTACAAGTATTGATGAGGAAGCAGGATTGGACATGAAAGGATATCGAGAATTTTCTAAAACTAGGTTTTCCAAAAAAACTATTGAACAATCATCAAAAATTTTTGGATGGGGAACTGGAGAGGTTGAAGACTTACACAAAGCCTACCCTGAGTATTCATCCAAAATAATTAAAACAGGATCGCCTCGTGTAGATATATGGAAACCTGTTTTTTCCAGTTATTGGAATAGTTCCATAAAAAAACCTAAAAAGCCTTTTCTTCTTATATCCTCAAATATGGGATTAGCTAATAATAATGACCCATTTTACAAAGTCCTGGAAAAAGAGATATCTATGCAATATTTTGAGCGTGATCCAAATAAATTTGCTCAAAATTTTGGTAGAGCATCTGATCAATATTTAACAATATTGGCTTTCATTAAAGCGATTAGATTCATCTCTAAAAATAGTGATAACTATGACATAGTTTTAAGGCCTCATCCAACAGAAAATATTGAATTCTGGAAAGTATTTCTCAAAGACTTGCCTAATGTACATGTAATAAGGGAAGACTCAATATCTGCTTGGGTAAATAGTTCTTTTGCAGTAATGCATAATGCTTGTACTACAGCATTTGAAACAACTATCTCAAAAAAACCTTTAATCACTTATGTGCCCCATGAACAAAAATACACAGACCAATTACCTAATGAATTAGGCATCAAAATCAAATCAGAAAAAGAATTGTTAGATAAGGTAAATGAACTGTTTAATAATAGAGATACTTTAGATATAGAGAAATCTAATCCACAAATACCAGAATTTTTCTTTGAAAAGATTTTTATTGATCAATATGAATACGCCGCTGAAAAAATAATAAAGGAGTGGGAAACTCTAGATAATGAAAAGATCTCAAATTCATTAAATTTGAGATCTTTGAGAAATCTTTTAATATTTAATAAGAATAAAAAAAGAGCAATTTATTTACTTAAAAAATTATTCCCATCTAGATTTGGTAATTATAGAAAAGATCTTAAGTTTCAGCCTTTAGATCAAGAAGATATTTCAAGACGTGTAAATAATTTGAAAAAAATATTAAAATTAGATGAAAATATTAATTCTACAGTTTTATCAGATAGAACGATATTAATAAAAAGGAATTAAATTAAAATAATTATATTAGAATTAAATGCAAATATTTAAAAAATTATTTAGTCTACTTGCTCCTCAAGAGCGTAAACTGACTGGATTGTTATTATTTATGATTATTATCATGGCTTTATTGGACATGCTTGGAGTTGCATCTATTTTACCGTTTATGTCAGTTCTCACAAATCCAGAAATTATTCAAACAAATCCAATTTTAAACAAGATGTTTGATTTCTCAAAATTGTATGGAGTTAAAAACGATCAGCAGTTTGTTTTTATTTTAGGGGCACTTGTATTTATAACATTAGTTGTATCAATAGCCTTTAAGGCTCTCACAACTTATGTACAAGTCAGATTTATTCATATGAGAGAATATAGTATTAGCAAACGTTTAGTGGAAGGATATTTGCATCAACCTTACAGCTGGTTTTTAGGCCGAAATAGTGCCGATTTAGGAAAAACTATTTTATCAGAAGTCAGTGGAGTTGTGGGCCATGGTATTAGACCATTAATGGATATGATAGCCAAATCATTAGTTGCATTAGCTATTATAAGTTTATTAATTTTAATTGATTTCAAACTGGCACTAATAGTGGGCTCTACTCTTGGAGGAGTCTATGTACTTATTTTTTATTTCTTTCGCAGTTATCTGAGAAGAATTGGAACAGAAAGATTAAAAAATAATAAATTACGTTTTATGGTTATTAGTGATGCCTTCGGAGGAGCAAAAGAAGTTAAGGTAGGCAGACTTGAGCAAGCCTATATTAAACTTTTTTCAGGCCCAGCTCAAAAATATGCACAAAATAAAGCTACAGCATCAATTATAGGTCAATTGCCTCGTTTTGCCCTGGAAGCTACTGCTTTTGGCGGTATTTTACTTCTCATTCTCTATCTAATTAAACATACTGGCAATTTTAATAATGCTTTACCAATTATAAGCCTTTACGTTTTTGCTGGTTATAGACTTATTCCAGCACTTCAGCAGATTTATAATTCTTTTACTCAGGTTACATTTCACATTCCTTCTATTGAGAAATTATACGATGATCTAAAAAATTTAAATCCATTAAATACTGATAAAGACCATACTCCATTGGCATTTAATAAAAAAATTATTTTAAAAGATATTAATTATAACTATCCAGATTCATCACGTACAGCATTGAAAAATATAAATTTAACTATTTCTGCTAAATCTATTGTAGGAATTGTTGGAACCACAGGATGTGGAAAAACAACTACAGTAGACATTATATTAGGATTGCTTGAGGCCCAGAAGGGAACATTAGAAGTAGACGGTCAAGTTATAACAAAACAAAATGTTAGATCTTGGCAACACTCAATTAGCTATGTACCTCAAAATATATATCTTTCAGATGACACTATAGCAGCCAACATTGGTTTCGGAGTTGAAACTAATCAAATTAATCACGAGGCTGTTGAGAAAGCTGCAAAAATAGCAAATCTACATGAATTCATAATTAGTGAACTTCCTTTAAAATACCAAACACCTATTGGTGAGCGTGGTATTAGATTGTCAGGAGGACAACGACAAAGAATTGGAATAGCTAGAGCTTTATATCATAAACCTAAAGTTCTAATTTTAGATGAAGCAACTAGCTCATTAGATAATCAGACAGAAAAAGCAGTTATGGATGCTATAAATAATCTTAGCGATAGTATTACTATAATTCTTATTGCTCATCGTTTGAGTACTTTAAGGAAGTGTGATAAGATTTTCTTACTAGAAAAAGGTGAATTACAAAAAGAAGGAACCTTTGAAGAATTAATCGAAGAAAATGATAATTTCAGGACGTCTCCTAAAAATTAATGAAAAAAAATACAACGATTATAAAATTAATCAGTAAGATTAATTTATTTTATAAAAGTTTTGTTAATTTTTTTCAAAAATATAATCTTACTATAAAATACTTAGCCAAATATAGGGGAGAAAAAACATCTATAAAACAGAAATTAAAAATATTTTTATCTTTATTAGGATTAAATTTTATTAAAAATGTAAGATCTTTTCCAAAGTGTAATATCAAGCCTTCAAAAATAATAATTAATGATGAGATAGATGAACAAAAATTACTTTTTGTGTTTGATCGCCAAGTTGCTAAGGATTATTGGGAATTAAGAAAAAAATGGAGCGAATTTCATTTTTCTCCTGATTTTATAAGAGTTGATGAGTTTGCTTATTTTCAAAATAGATCGGTTGGTTCCGGAAGCCTACTTTCTTTGGAGCATGAAAATTTGTGTGAATATCTTTTAGAATATTTGGACTCACAAATTAAGCTGGGTCAAAAGCATGGAAGTAAAATTACTTTAAATGAATTTATAGAAAAGCCTTATAATTTCTTAATTGAAAATGATTATTTAGATAGCTTACCATTGTCTGTATGTAAAAGGTTAAAATCATTAATTAATTCAACAGAAGTTTTAACAATAGTTCCATCAATAATTGAACCATGGCCTTATATTTCTAATAAATTTTTAGAATTTACAGATTTATCTCCTGTTGAATTTAGGTGTGCACCAATTTTTCATGACTTTTTTTATATGTTAATGAAATATGAAATGTATGGAAGTCGAAAAAAAACACACAAAACTTTTTTACCAAAGTTATTCAGCGAAATTAAAAAAATTGAAAATCAAGGTCTCAATGTGACAAGCAATAATTTGTCTAGGTTAGCAAAAAAAATTAACTCGATAACGAGTTATGATAAATTAATAGATATTTATGTTTTAATGATGATATATCATTGCTTTGTTAAATATTTTTCGACTGGCCGTTTTTTATTTGATACATCTAAACAAAGAATAATTACAGCTATTAACACTCACTCAAAAATTTTTAATCAAATTAGTGAACACTGATATGTTACAAACAATTAAAGCTTATCTTTTATCTTCAAAATATTTACCAAGATTTAATCATGATACAAACGTTCCTATATTCTTAAAAATACTTTCATACCTCGCAATAAAAAAAACTCTCCCCTCTTTAGATGAAAAAATACAAAACAGGAGTATTTCAAATAAATATAATTTTATGAGGAGAAAAAGAAAAATTTTAATAGATGATGAAATAAATGAATTAATAGTGCATATTTTTTTTTCTGATTTAAATATTAATGAATACCAAAAAAAAAGAGACTTATTTAAACTTCAAATTAAATCAAAAAACTTTTGTGCTCCAAAGTATAGTGTTATTTTAAATTCATTAAATCTTTTGGCTATTGTAGAAAAAAAAATATCTGGTGTTTCTTTAAATAATTGTGACCATTATTATTTAGAAAAATTTCTTGATAATTACTTGGATGAAATAAAAGCTAACTGGATTTATTCACAAAATTCAAAATCTGGAAAATTAGTATACGAAACATTAAGCAGTTCCTTTGAAAAAATAAAAAAAGTTTTAAAACCTGACTCACCATTTTTCAATCTTTATAATTTTTGTGGTGAACCTTTTGATAAAAAAGAAGGTTTTTGGCCAGTTGCTCCTTGTCATGGTCAGATATTGCCAAATAATGTGATATATAGCAAAAAAGATGAAAAATATTATTTTATTGATTATGAGCCAGATAGTATGGGTGATGCACCCTTTGGTTATGATTATTGTTTTTTTGTATTGTATGGGGCCGATCTTTTATCTTTAAAGTACAAAATAAAATTAAAAGAGGAATTTATGAAATTAATTAATAAATATCATTTTCAAAAAGCATTTCTTGCGCAAATTCTATGGTGGTCAAAAAATCGTTTGTTGAATGAGGGCCAAATTTTTAAAATAAATAAAAGAAGTCAACTTGCACTATCTTTTTTTATAAATAAAAATAATTAAGATGCTGAGTAAAAAATTTAGGATTTCCCTTGAACCTGGCAAAACTCTTTTGTGGTTATGGCTTAAAGACTCTTTATCAAAAATAAAAGGTATTGAAGGAGCTGATTTAGCAGGTGGAAGTATGTTTAATAAAACATTTTTTAAAACAAAAAAATATATTTGTGTAGATATTAATCAAATAAAACTTGATGAAGGAAAAAAAAGAAATCCTGATGCTAAAGTTTTCAACTTAACTATTCAAGATTATCTTAAAAACAATACTGAAAGTCATGATGTTTTGGTATGTGTGCAAACCATGGGAACGAACGGACTTTTTGATCATGAAGAAACTATAAAGGTTGTACATCAAATGTATAAAGCTTTGAGGAAAGGTGGCAGTATGGTTTTTAACGTTGGCTCTGTTGGTATAGATATTGAAGATATGAATAAAAAGTTAAGTCAATTTTTTGAGGGTAAGTTTGAGAGTATTGATAAACGTTTTTATGGAGCATTTCATTTTGATACTGGGAAGCCTCGATGGAAAGTTAATCAAGGAGAAGTAGTTAGGATTAATGAGAATATTTTTAATAAAAAAAAGAGTAGATTTGAAAATATTTTTTTTCCGTTAACACATAGATTACGTGTTGTTTTCTCGCTGTTAGTTGCATTTATTATGCATTTTTGTAGCCCTTTGAGGACTGCTTTTGGTAGAAAGAAACATAAATTATTTTTATTTTGCAGAGGAAAAATTTGAAAATACTTTAAAAAAAACTTTTACTTGCATGGAGAGTAAACTGAGTCAAAAAATACAAAACGATAAATTAAGAATAAGATCTTCTGAGGAGCTTTCAAATCAAATGGAAGGTCTACTAATCTTAAAAAAAGTATTAAGCTTAACTCTAAAAAAATGGTTTTTGAGTGGAGGAACTCTTTTAGGTGCATATCGAGATGGTGATTTTATACCATGGGATTGGGACATTGAGGTGACCGTGCTAACAGAGGAAGCAATTAATAAGAAAGACTTAATAATAAACAATTTATTAGAGTCTGGCTTCATTTTAAAAAAAACAAATAATACTAAAGAAAACTTTAAGATTGTGGTTGAAGGTTGGGGGACTAAATATGAGATATTAGGGCGTTATTTAAATAAAGATGGCACTTTACGTGAGAGGCTTATGACAAAAGTATCTTCTAAATATTTTGAAAAAATAGAGATAGTTTCTTTTAGGGGACATGAATTTCCTGCTCCAAGTCCTGTTGAGGATTTTTTAAAAGCTTTATATGGAAACTGGAAAATACCAGTTAAAACAACAGATAAAAAAAGTTATTTTTCTGATAATGCTTACAAACCATTAGAACACAAATTATTCGAAAAACTTTTAAAACGAATTAGCATTATAATTAAATTTATTAAACAAAAGTTATAAACATGATAACAGAAAATTTGAGTTAACACATATAATTGACACTTTTTGTAATTATAAAAATATATAAAAAATTTTAAATTTAAAAATATTAATGAATAGAATTTATTACATAACTTATTCATCTATACCTTCATCATTACCAAGTTCATTGCAAATTATTAAAACTTGTGAAAATTTATCAAAGAACAAATATAAAGTAACTTTGATAAAACCTGGTACTGGAACTGATAAAGTCTCTATAAAAAGATATTATGGAATTGAAGAAGACATTAAAATCAAAGAGTTTTTGAGTATTAAAAAATTTCCTGTTGGTTTTGAATATTATTTATATAGTTTTTATTGTTTATTTTTTATTTTAAAAAAAAAAAATTCTATAACAATAACGAGAAATTTTTTTGCTTGTTACTTATTATTATTATTTAAAAAAAAGGTAATTTTAGAAATTCACCACGATACAAATATCGAGGGGAGAATAACTAAATTTATATTGAGATATTTAAGTTTTTTTAAAAAAAGTAATTTAATTAATATTGTTGCAATTTCACATGCAGTGAAAAAGTTATTTGTGAATAAGTATAAAATTGAACCCAAAAAAATTACAGTATTGCCGAGTGGGAGCTCGATTAAAATAAATCAATTACCAAAATTATATAAAAATAAAAGACTAAAAATTGGTTATTTTGGATCAATTTCTTCCTCAAAAGGAGTTGAGCTATTAATTAAACTCTCAAAAATAGATCAGTTAAATGACTATTATATTTTTGGAGGAGACAAAAACCAAATAAGAGATTTAAGAAAAAAAAATATGAATAAAAATTTACACTTAAATGAAAATATTTCTTATAGAGTTTTACCAAAAAAAATGATGAAAATGGATATTCTTACTTTGCCTTATTCTAAAGAAGTAAAATCTGCAGGAGAAGTTGACGAAATATCAAATTATACATCTCCACTTAAGCTTTTTGATTACTTGGCTGTCGGCAAAACTATTCTATCTTCAAATTTAAAAGTTTTAAAAGAGGTGATAGATCATAAAAATGCTTATTTTATAAAAAATTCTGAAAATATTTTTGAATGGAAAAAAAATGTTCAAATAGCAAAATTTAATAGAAAAAAAAATTTCATTATGAGTATGAATAATTTTAAATTATCAAAAAAATATGATCATTTTAAAAGGGTACAAAAATATTTATGATCAGTGTTTCAATAATTATTCCATATTATAAAAAAAAAGATTTTATAAAAAAAACTATTAATTCAATTAAATCTCAAACTTATAAAAATCTTGAAATAATTATCGTTTATGATGACGAAGATCATGCAGATCTCAAATATATCAAAGACATACAAAAAAGTGATAAAAGGATTAAGTTAATTATAAATAAAAAAACATTAGGGGCGGGGCGATCACGAAATATTGGTATTAGTAAATCAAGCTCAAAATATATTGCTTTTTTGGATGCTGACGATCTTTGGAAAAAAAACAAAATTGAATTACAGCTTAATCACATGATTAAAAATAATCTTGAAATATGTCATACGTCCTATGAAATTTTAAAAGATGATAATAAAAAAAAGATTATGAAGGCAAAAACTTTCACAAATTACAAACAGCTTCTCCTGTCTTGTGATATTGGACTTTCGACGGTAATGCTAAAAAAAAGATTGATTACAAAAAGTTGTAGATTTCCAAGTTTAAAAACTAAAGAGGATTTTGTATTATGGTTACTAATTTTAAAAAAAAATATTACTTTTGGAAGTTTAGATAATAATCTGACTTCATGGCGAAAATTAAACAATTCTCTCTCATCATCTTCGTTCCAAAAGCTTAAAGATGGATTTACATTGTATAATAGTTTTATGAAATATAATTTTGTTAAATCATTTTGGTATTTGATGATATTAAGTATTAATTCTTTAAAAAAATAATGGAAACTTTATTTCTAATTTTTCCTTTTTTATTATTAATTTTTTTTATTAATAAAAAAATAGCAAAATTATCTATTTTAGAAAACTACAAAGGCCAAAAACATCAAAAGTTTTTAGGGTATAAAAATATACCATTGTCTGGAGGATTATTTTTGATTTCTTCGTTAATAATTTTATTCTATTATTTTAATTATAATCATTTTCTGACTTTATTCATATTTTGTATTTTCTTAATTGGATTTTCCTCTGATATAAATTTTTTATCTTCACCAAAATTAAGACTTTTAATTCAGTCTGTCATAGTTATTTTTTTCGTAAATTTCTTAGAGATAAAAATTTTTCAAACTAAACTTGGTTTATTAGATATTTTATTAGAAAATTTATACTTTAATTATTTTTTTTCAGCTTTTTGTTTACTAATACTTATAAATGGTTCTAATTTTATTGATGGTTTGAATGGTTTAATTTTGGGATATTTCACATCAATAATTCTAATTATCTTTTATCTAAATCTTTATTTAGATTTAGGAATTGAAAAAAATTTAATAATTTATCTTATAATAATTTTATTTTATTTATTTATTTTGAACATTAATAATAAATTATTTATGGGTGATAGTGGTTCCTATTCACTTGGTTTATTAAGTGGCTATTTTCTAATAAAAATATATGAGGTTAATCAAGAAATCTCACCATATTTTATTATTCTACTTTTATGGTATCCTTGTTTTGAAAATCTTTTTTCAATTATAAGAAAATTTAGTTTTAAAAAGTCACCTATTAGTGCAGATAATAATCATCTTCATCAATTGGTATTTTTTTATTTTCAAAAAAGAAAAGTTACTAAAGGCTTTAATCTCAACAATGTTTCTTCTTTTTCAATTATCTTTTACAATTTATTAATATTTACAATAGCCTTAATGGATCCAGGCAATTCAAGATTACAAATAATATTGGTTCTAGTTAATATTTTAGTTTACTTGATATTATATTTTAAACTCATAATTTATAAATATAAGATAAAGTTTACCGACTAAGAATTCATTAACTGGAAATAATTAGTTAGCGCAATACGTTGCAAAAATAAGGGTTTTTTTTAAATAAATCTTTGTTTACATATTATTTATTATAGGTATAAATCTCTCGCCGGTGATTTTTGCGAAAGTGTTATACCCGATCCCATTCCGAACTCGGAAGTCAAGCCTTTCTGCGCCGATGGTACTTTGTCTTAAGACAT
>MDSW01223327.1_pt1 | contig 18254 bp, 11 predicted proteins | sample 811171 | NCBI WGS metagenome assembly MDSW01 (sample SAMN05326641, study PRJNA326480) | marine metagenome | isolation source: seawater | place: Atlantic Ocean: North West | collected 2012 | reverse complement strand
CGCCAGTGTAGTGGTTTTGGTGACCCCTTTACTCGCGCAACTTTCAGGGCGCCGAAAGCGTCATGTTCCAGAGACACTGCTAACCCTAGTTTCTAACCCTAGTTTCTAACCGTAGTTCAGGGAGGCGAGTTCGGGCGACGACGCGGGGAGACGACGCGGGGCGACGACGACAACGTGGGCGAATCGCTTTGCATTCCTATTTCTTCTATTTCTAGCCCGCGATCGTTCGTTTGCGATCCCCGCGTGGCACGTCTCTCTTGTGCGCTTCGACTTCTTCGATTTCCCTCGACGCGATATCAACGGCGCGAGAGACAACGGATTTCGGGCGCTCGCCGACGGCGGATTCGGCCGAACGCACGAGTACTGGACGCCTACTTTCTGATTGCTCTAAGTTCTTCATGCATTTCACCCAGTCGTTCGGCCTCAGCCGTCAGCTGCTTCACGTCGCCGATCGACAGCGCATCCGCTTCAATTTTAGGAAGCATGACGACGCGTCGCGCCTTGTGAAGCGCCTCGATGGCGTGCTTGAACTCGCCTTCGGGCTTCGGAGGAATCCAGGCGCCACCGGTACGGGTACGTACGGCGAGCGACGCAACATCCTCGGCGAGCGACGCGACGGCACGCCGGACGTCGGATACAAGCGTCTGGTCGGGTGTGTTCAACGCTGTAGGCATCGGCGGCATCGCGTACGGCATCGCCGCGGGCGGCTGGTTGTACATCCACCATTGCGGCGGCGGCGGCGTTCCGACGAACTGCGCGGCGTTCGGAGTCCTCGGTGGTTCCGGTGGTTGTGGTGGTTCCGGCGCTTGCTGCGTCAGTGCCTCGGCACTCGAATGCGCGACTCGCGCCGTTCGTTCGCTCATCGCGGTTGCGTCCGTGAGGTGTTCGTCAACGCTCTTCGCACCTGAAACAGCTGCCTCTTTTCCATCTTTAGCCGAAGGCTTCTTCATTCGCAAAACCGTGACGTCGTAGAGCACAAAGTCTGTTTCAGTCTCGGGCGCGAGGATCAGTCGTCGACAGTCCTTTCGACAACCGATGATACCGCGTGCGAGCGCTTCGGGTAAGCCCGAATCGTCGTCGCCGATTCGTTTCACTTTCAAACCCGCGACGCGCTTCGACGTTTCGTCGAACAACTGCAACGCCAAAACGTCATACGGCTCGCTCGCCGGCGGTAAACCACCTCGGACGGCTTCATAGTTCAGCTGCACGCTATCACCCTTTTCCAAAGTCGCACCACCGCTTGAAGAAGATTTCTCTGTGCTAATATCTAAGACGATTGCCTCGAGGCTCTCGCGACGCGCGACAAACTGCGCGATGGTGATTTGCGCCGCCACCGCCAGCCAATCGCTCTCGTCGCGCGTTAAAGCGCTGAATAAAATCGCGTCGTCGTGATGAATCGTCACGTAATTATCTCTCTGCAGCTCGCACGTCAGACGCGCGTCGATGACTCGTCGTACGAGCGGTCGTTTTTCGACGTCGTAAACGAGCAAACTTCGCTTGCTCGCCGACGCGCAGTCTAAAATAGCCAATCCGGCCGCGCCCACGGCGACGTACTCGCCATCTTTGAATCGGTAGACCTGCGACAACGACGTTCCGAATCGCAAGCGCTCGGCTTCGGTTCCGCTCGCCGACGCCGAGACGGACGAACACTCTCGCGCCGAGTCTGAACGGGCGTCGTCATCCAAGACGACCGCGGAGGACGATGAAGCCTCGTGAACGTCGTCATCCGTATCAATCGCGTCGTGCATGACGTTCGCTTCACCCTCTGCGACAGCATCATCGACGACTCCGCCGATTTCGTCATCATCGAGAACACCATCATCGTGTGCAGCTTCGCCGGCCGTCGTCTCCTCGTGCGCAGCGTCGCTAGCCGTCGTCTCCTCGATCGGGACGGCATCGACGTCGACATCCTCGTCGCCGAATAATCGCGATCGACGCTTCGAACGCTCTCGCCCACCAGGGTCGTTCGCGGGCATCTTCGTCCTCTCGGACGCGCCCGTCTCTGACGTGAGCGGCCGCAAAACTTGACGCGGGTTCGCCCGTCGACGGCGGCGGGCGACGGTGATCGCGTACACCGGCACCACGGCACCGCGGCACACTCGGCGCCAACGTCGCCGCGCGCGACGCGTTCGCGTCGACTCGTCAATTACGCCAGTCGAACGATTGGAGTAGTGTCGTCGATTCAAAAGCTTCGTCCAGCGGCATGGCTGGCGATGACGTGGTGGGGACGAGTGACAACGTCGACGTCGAAGCGTTCCAGTCGCGCGATCGCGTGAATTGGGCCGACGACGGTGACGCGGCGAGCTCGTCGGACTCGGACTGGCTCGAACACGACAAAGCCGACGAAAGCTCCCTTGGAATCGATGTGATTCGACGATTGATGACGGCGAACGAACATGACGAAAACGTGGAATGGGCGCGCGTGAATCAGTCGGCTTCACGGCTCGGCACAATGCGACAACAAGAGATCCTTGCATTGGAACGTGCGACCGCGAAGAAACTGCGTAAACACAGGCGGAGGACGAAAGTCACAAGCAAAAGCAAAGCACGAATCTTATCCTCCGAAACGTCAAGAATGGAGCTTCCTGAATCCACGGTTTTGACGTTGACGTCGGCCAAAGAGTCAGCGAAGAGGATCGTATCAATCAGGGACGATATCGAGGTGGTGATTCACGACGTCCAGACCAGCGGCGGCGTGTACAAATCATCGCATAAAAAAACGTTTGTGCAAATAGCGTGGAAGGAAAAACGAAATGCAACTCGCAAGGTCAAGACACGGAGAATAGAGGGCACAGAGAATCCATCTTGGGACGCGCAAGGGAAGTTCATCTTTCAGAATTGTCGGGCGAATGCGGCTGGCAGCAAATTCGTCATCAAACTAAAGGAAGTGCGCTGGTTTAAAAGAGAAACAGTCGTTGGTTACGCAAAGATTCCGAGTACTTTGGTTCCATTGGATGGGACGAAGTTGAAGCTTCGCATCGCGCTCGTGACGAAAAGGCACAGAGCCAAGGCTGTGCTGAGCATGACAATCGGAAAAGCGACGTTTGAGGAGCCAGCGCTGGGGGAGGGTGGACACTTTCCCGTCGTCACCGGCGCCGAACAAGAACTCGTCTCATTCGAAGGAAACTTTCCCTCCAGGCGCGAAAAATTAGACTTGATGGTTGTTAACGTGATGAGCGCTCGCGGCGTATTCGACGCCGATGGGTTCGGTACGAGCGACGTGTTCATCAGACTCGGTTTCGACACTACGCCCATCGAAGAACGCTACCAAACTACGATTAAGTACCGCACTCGCAATCCTGAGTGGAACGAGCGTTTCTTGTTGCGTGTACCAAGCGTCGATGCAGCTAGGGGCGAACCCAAAGCAATCGTGTTCACGGTGTGGGACAAGGACAGATTCTCGCCGAGCGACTTCCTTGGGGCCGCCGCTATTCCACTCGACCGTGTTTCGACTACTGGCAGCGTCGCGGATTTGGACATGGATTTGAAGGCTAGAATTGCGCCGGACCTCGCGGGTGAGGTGTGCTTCATCCATCCACGCGCACCCGCAGATTTGGGTAAACTTCGAGTCAAGGTTTCGGCGCTCATCAGTGACGCCGCCGAAACAATCGCAAAGACAGTCAATTTAGGAAGGATAGATCCCACTGAAGGCACAAGTCTGGCTACGAGCGTACACGTCGCCGTCATCGCGGCGAGAAAGTTGTTACATGTTGACACCAAAGGGTCCTGCGATGCTTTCGCGTACGTGCGAATGGACAATGCGCCCAAGAATGAATTCTGCAGGACAGATACAATCGCAAACACGCTCCATCCCGTGTGGAACAACGGCATGGGAAAGACCTGTTCTCTCATCGCTCGTCCGGGCTCTGGAGATGTCTTGTTTCAATTGTACGATCGCAACCTGCTTAGCAAAACGCTCATGGGAACTGCGTCGGTGTCGTTGGCGTCTCTGCCTCCAGATGGTTCATGGACACAAATCGCAACTCCAGTTTATGGCCAGGACAAGAATCGAAACACTCTCGTCGGCGGTTCGGACAGTTCCATGGCATGGAACGCTCCAGAGAGAGTGAAGGGTGAACTCATCGTTCGCCTTAGCGCAACAAGAGAACCTTTCGCGAATGCTCCCAAACCGCCGCCCATATCCGAAATTGATAGATACGTCGTACATCACGAAACCAACAAATACTTGTACGTTCAGGGCATGACATACGAAGGGTTACCGATTCGTCACGGCGCCAAGAGCACAAATATGCAGATCCGCATGTCGCTCAACACGCATAAGGATATAGTCTACGGAAGCGTGCAAAGGGGTGTGATGTCTAACTTTCACTTTGATCCCGAAGTCGCGGTGTTGCCGAAGACGACTCTAAGTCGGACATTGACGATTCAGGTTGTCTCAGAACTGAAGAGTGTGTACGGCTCGCACACGTTTAGAAAGGCCTCGCGGAAAGTATTGAACTTGATGGGACTTGAGAAAAAGAAAGAGGATGATTTGTTCACATTAAACGAGACGAATGGAGACGTAAACGTCAATCAAAGCGATGACGATGAAGACGCAGACATTCAGTACGCGCAGAGTGATGAGATTTTTGTGAAGGGGAGTGCCATCGGTTACGTGCAGATTCCCGTCGAAGACTTGCTCGTCGGAGACTTGGTGCGAAAAAAGTTGAAACTCAAGCCGATGATGATGACAAAGTCCTGGCTCAAGATGAAGGAAGACCAATTGGGCGAAATAGAAGTCATGATTGGCTGCGGTTACTCGAAATTGGCACCGAAGGACTTGGAATTGATCAGCCAAGTCGCAAGACCGACGATCGGGAAGTTCTCATTCAACATCGCCTCCGTCGTTGGCGATCGAACGCCGTATCAACATGTCGCACCGATCATCGACAGCGTGCTCTCCATGACTGATGAAAACGAGAAGTTTGGACGACATGTATACGCGACGGTGATGTGGGATGGTCGCGAAGAGAACATTAAATCTTCGCAAGAACGTTTCAACTTTTCCATAACGGAAATTTCTGGCGAAATCAGGGTACTTTTCAAGTGCCCGGATGCGATCAGTGGTGGCGAGCAGATTCTAGGCGCGATTTCGATTCCAATCTCCAGCGTTCTCAAAGCGCAGGGTAGCTCCATCGATGCTTGGTTTAACATCACGCCTCCAAATCCAGCATTTCTGACGGAAAATGAAATGGCTGACCCGAGTCACGCCATGTGCGTGTACGCGCGTTCGAGTAATAATCCAAACGACTGGCAAGGTTTCGCTCGCATCAGGCTTTCTTTCGTACCAAAGGGTGGTAGCGCGCCGTGGGAGTGGTATCTCAAACAATCACCGATGGGGGTGAAGACGGCGCACATACCGGATACCATCGATGGTGTGCTCTTGAGTCTGCGGCATTTCGTCGAGTCTGTGCTCCTTCCCGCCAAGACGTTTGCAAGGGCGGCGATTTTCTACTCAAAGCCAGAGAGTCGATTGCTCAAGCTTTTATGGTTTGCGTATCATACCACGTGTTGCGCAGTGTTTCAATGTAAAATGGTGAGTACATTCATACTTTTATGGATAGTTCCTGGCTTGTTTTACACTGGTTTCTGCTCAAGCATCGTCGTCAGCGAGATTTGGTCAAACGTGTCTGCGTTTAAAGATGATGACGATGAGCTTGAAGCGTTGCGCGTTGAAGTCAATAAGATGGCTAAGATGCGAAACAAAAAGATTCGCGAATTTAGAGATAAAACTTTGGAAAAGTGGAGATTGAAGAAGTTGCTTAGCCAAGGTCGCGACGTGACCATCTCGAGCGACGCCGTGAACGAAGGTGTAAGACGTCGCAAAGCAAAGCGCGCTCGCTTGGGTGTCGACGACGAACTTCCAGCGGTGGCGACCGTGTTTTTGCCGCGAAATATGATGAACTACGTCATTGCTGTGGTCACGTCGTCGAATCCCGCAGAAATCGTGTTGAGGGCTATCAAAAAAATTGTTTGGAAATTACTCAATGTGATAAAAGGCGCAAGCGTCAAGTTGGTGCGAATTGACAAGGTACTCGCGTCTGGTGGCCCTCGAGTCATGCCAGGTCTGTGTCGGCGCGTGGGTGTAGAGTTGGAAACACTCGCAGATAAGTTTGGCCGACCCACACAGTTGGTTTCGTGGGGAAATACCACTTTGACCATGTATTTCTCGCTACTCACGTGCGCGCTGACGTTAGCGTTCTGTTGCGCGCTCTTTGCGTTGCAGCAATTCTTTGCATTTATCGACCATTACTCTCCTCTGCGCATCTGGCACGTCATCTGGTTCATCGGAATCGCGCCTACTTTACCGTTTTTGAGTGAACAAATGTTGCAAGCAGCGGTAGCGCTCGACACGGGCATGCAGCTCTTCGTCGGTCTGTACGTGCCTGTGCGGCCAATTTCTCTCTTCACCATAAAAGCGATCAAACAGTCGCTCGACATCCAACTCACAGATAACTGTAAAGTTTTGTACGAAACGGTGAAAAAGGAAGTGAATGCGGAAATCACGAACCGAGAGCTTTTGAGACGAAAGCAAGAGGCGGAAAAACTGGGCGCTTCGCAGAGAAATTTCTGCAAGAACAGATCGAATCCGATCGCCTGGCTAGCTTCGGCAATTCAACGCGCGCCGACGGAACGGGACATGATGCACGAAGCACGTATGCGCGAGCTCATGGTTCCTGGGCACGCACACCCACCCGATGTATCGATTTTCCGAGAAAATGTCGACGTGAGACGCGCCTCCGCCCACGCGCTCGGAAAGCTGCTCGCGTTCGCCATCGCCATTCCCATCAGAGCGCTCAACGCGCCCATGGGCGTGATGAAAATGTCTAGCGAGAAACGGTTGGATGCATATGATGCGTGCACGCAACTGTGCGCTCTCAATTGGCTGCGTTACGAGTCCCGAGGCAATCTCCCCTTCGGACACCGCAAAACCGTCGTCACACCGATGGCCGCCGACGGCATTGAACGCTCGCCCGCGGGCGCTCGCATCGTCGACGTCGTCGACGAAGACATGACGAAATCAAGCATCGAATCGACATAATATACTTCTACGATTACAATTCTTGATACATTTCTAGTAATGCGGCAAATAGTACAAACTTGTAACACCACGCACGCACGCACGCACACGCGCGCCGCGAACCACTCATTGCACCTCGTGGTTCCAAGAATACGAGTCGTCTTCGGACGGTGGAAACGGTTCCTCCCACGCGCGCACTGTCGGCTTCATGACGCTCCGTCTTCGTCGTCCCTGCGTGCGCAAGCCCGCAATTTGAGCTTCGATTTGCGCCCGCATCTCCGGCGTTCCCACCGCGTTGTTTTCCTCATAATCGTTCGCGCGCGACGCCCGTGCCTGTTCCCGCTCTCTTCGCAACGCTCGCAACTGTTCGCGCCACTTTGATTTCCACGCCTCAGTCTTGACGTCGTTCAAATTCCCGATAGTGCTCGACGTCAGCATTTCGTACGCCTTTTTCGCCCGCAAAAACGTCATGATGCGTTCATCCTTCTCCTCCTCGCTCGCGTCCACGCACGCGTTGACGACGTCTGGGTGATTCAACTTGGCGCAGCGCTTGTACGCCCGCTTACACGCGTCGCGCGACGCTCCGCGCGCGACGCCCAGTGCGTCGTACGGGGACGACGACGAAATCGACGCGAAGAACGCGTCGGCATCGAACGACGCCCGCGCGTGCGCGGAAACTTGGCGTCGACGACGACGCAGACACGCTCGACGACGCGCGCCCGTCGTCGTCGTCGTCGCCGTCGTCGTCGTCGTCGAGCGCGCGTTGGACATCGCGATCGCGCGAACGACGCGCGCGTCCGTTTCCACGCCGCTCGGGACGCGCGCGTCGGCGCGCACCGACGCGCGATGTGCGGACGCTCGCGCGAGCGTGACGAGCGGACGCTCGCCGCGCCATTCGCCGTCGCATGCGCGTGCGAGCGACTGACGTTGCGCGCACGCGACGGATCGCCGCGCTGAATTTATCGGCGACATTGCGAGCGCGAGCACCGACGCGCGCGCGCATGGGCGCCCACGCGTCGTCGGCATCGGCGTCGGCATCATCGGCGCTCGTCAGCGCGGACTGGCTGGACGCGCACCGCGATGACGTGCAGATCGTCGATGCGTCGTGGCACATGCCGGATTTGAAGCGAAACGGTGCGCGTGAACACGCGCGCACGCGGTTGACGCCGCAGACGGTGTTCTTCGACGTGGACAAGGTGAGCGACGGGCGAAACCCAGCGCCGCACATGCTGCCGAGCGCGAAGGCGTTCGAGGCGGCGTGCGAGACGTTGAAGCTGACGAAAACGAAGCCGATCGTGGTGTACGACACGAATGGAATGTTCTCAGCCGCGCGTGCGTGGTGGATGTTTCGCGCGCACGGATGGGAAAACGTGAAAGTTTTGGACGGAGGGAAACCTGCGTGGGACGCGCGCGGGTACGCGAGCGACGACGCCGAGCGCGCGGAGGAAGACATCGCGGCGCACGTCGATGCGTGCGCGCGCGCGATGCGCGCGCTCGGTGACGATGTGCCGGGTGATTTCAAAGGTACGCGCGCGGAGTTGGTGAAAACGAAAAGAGAAGTCGTCGAAAACATCCAAACTAAATCGTTTCAAGTCGTCGACGCGAGAGGCGCGGCGCGCTTTCGCGGCGAGACGAAGGAGCCGCGCGAGGGCGTGCGTTCGGGGCACATTCCTGGAAGTAAAAATGTGTTCTTCGGCGAACTTTTGAACGAAGACAAAACGTTCAAGCCCGTTGAAGCGCTTCGCCAGGTGTTCGAGACGAGCGGGTTAGATTTGAGCGCCTCGGCGAAACCCATCGTGGCTTCGTGCGGCACCGGCGTCACGGCGGCCATCGTAGCTCTCGGATTACATGAATGCGGCGTCGAGGCCGCGGTGTACGATGGATCTTGGACTGAGTACGGTGCGGACGCGCAGTGTCCACTCGCCACGGGACCGGCGGCGTGAGAACGCGCTCGTTCTCACGTTCTGTGACTCGTTTGCACGTTCGACTCGCTCGGCTTCCAGTCCGCCTTGCGCGGCGGAAAGTTCTTTACGCTGGGTTTATACCTCGACTCCTTCCCACTCGATCGCGCCGCCGGGTGTATGCACCCTACAGTGGTGTGATCGATGTCCCCCTCGCGATCGGTCGACACCGACTGAGCGAAGAAATCGTACCACGCGTGTTCTTGGCCCTGCTTTTTCGCCTCGTCGGGTCCAAACTCGCACTCGTACAAGGAACCGCGTCGTTCGGGTTCGCTCTCGCGCGCGCCGCCGGCGTGAATGCTGTATCCCATCGTTCGATCGATGTATTCGAATCTCTCGCGCCGTGTTGTGTTGTAACGCCTCCAGAAACGCCCGCCTCGATTTCCGCGCCGGCGGTAGTCTCGCCGCCGACGCGACATGTGGATCAGATTTCGAGACGCCGCCGCCACCCACGCGGCACTTTACGACACGACATGGCGACCGAACGCACGTACATCATGATCAAGTGCGTGTGCGAACGCGACGCGCGCGAGGCGCGATCGTGAACGATCGACGCGCGCGAGACGTCGTGCTTCTCGCGCGGCGACGCGACGCGACGCGACGCGACGCGACGGCGCGATCGAACGACGACGGATGATTGGACGGATGGTTGGATCCATCGGACCGCGCGAAACCCATTCGGCATCGAATCGATGACGAAAGTGCTTCACACGACTGAACCGCGCGCGCGCACGCGGTACAAAGACTGACGGATCACGCGCGTGCGCTCGCGGTGCAGGCCGGATGGCGTCCAACGCGGGTTGGTCGCGGAAATCATCGCGCGCTTCGCTCGCAAAGGGTTCACCTTGCGGGCGTTGAAGATGCAAAACGTGAGCAAGGAACACGCGGAGAAGCACTACGCGGATTTGAGCTCTAAACCGTTCTTCGGTGGGTTGGTTTCTTACATGTGCTCCGGTCCGGTCGTCGCCATGGTGTGGGAAGGCAAGGACGTCGTGAAGACGGGCCGAAAGATTATCGGCGCCACCAACCCGGCGGCGAGCGAACCGGGTACGATTCGCGGCGATTTCTGCATCGAAGTCGGTCGTAACGTCATCCACGGCTCCGATGCCGTTGAAAGCGCGAACCACGAAATCGCTCTTTGGTTCCCGGAGGGCGTGTGCGAGTACGAATCTTGCGCCAAGGCGTGGATCTACGAATAAATGTAGACGCTCGACTCGCGCGTCGTCGAGGCGAACGTCGGGTCCGACCGCCGCGTGAAGACGACGCCATGCGATTAATACTAAATCATCCAAATAACAAATCGTGGTCGTACCGTCGTCCTCGTCCTCGTCACAACTTTGTTTGTGTCTCGCTCGTCACGCTCGTCTCTGCGCGCTCCGCGCGCGTCCGCACTTCGCGCCGCCGCGGGCGCGTCGTCCGTCGATGGACGCCCCTAAACCGATCGCCGCGACGACGCACACCGTCGACGATGAGACCGTCACGCTCGCGCAGCGTCGCCAGGCGCAGAGTTCGTTCCTCGCGCGCGTCGCCGGCGGTGTGTTAGTCCTCACCGTGTTGGTTGGGTGGCGGTTGATGATTGGCCTCAACACGCTCGCCATCGATCCTCGGACGATGAAGATGCGGCAGGACTTTGCGGGGTTGGTGAACGCGCGAGACCTCGCGCGCGAGCGCGCGTCATCGTCGTCTACGCAGGCGATGCGCGCGACGAAACGTCTCGCCGAGAACGCGAGCGCGAGCGCGGCGACCGCGCCGACGAAGAACGCACCGACGAAGAACGCCGCCGAGCCCGGCGACTTCTCGTCGTCGTTGCGTCGACTGCAAGGCATGGAGGAGGACTTGGACTTCATTGGGCGCGCCGGCGTGCCAGACGCAGGACGAAAAAATCCGTGTTGGACGACTGGCGACTCGACGCCGCCGATGTGTTTGCCGTACTTTTACATCCTCGGCGCGTGGCAGAGCGGGACTGAGGAATTAGGCTCAAGACTTCTCGCGGGCGCGCCCACGGTCGGCGTCGTGCGCGCGCCGCATTTTTGGAACGAACACACGAAGACGCTCGAAAATTACGCAAATACTTTCGCGAGCGTCGCGACGATGGAGAGAAACGTCGTCGCGGGCGACGCCTCGCCCGGATACCTCGCGACGTCGTGGAGCGAATCCATACGGTTTCATCGAGCGTACTTGGATCACATGCGAGATTGTTGGGCGGAGTGTCAAACTAAGAGCTCAAAGTTTGAAGACGACGAGAGCGCGAAGGACACGGCGGATGAAGACGCGGCGCGACGAGGGACGTCGCGCGCGTCGCCGCGTAGAAGATGCATCGACGGCGTGGAAGGGGATCCCAAAGCGCCGGGATGCGTAGGAGAGGCGAACGCAAAGGATCCTTACGACGAGAGCGGCGGGCACGGGCTATCGCTTCCGCATCTGATGTCAACGGTGTACGGTTCGTCACCGCCGCGTTTCGTCGTTATCGTACGCGAACCGGGCGCGCGCCTGCATTCGGCGTTTTGGCATTACGAACATTACAAGAAACAATATGGTGCCAACGAAGACGGTTTCGCGGCGTACGCGGAACAGATGATGACGATGTTTCAAAAGTGTCTCGACCGAGGCAATCCGTTGAGAGGATGCGCGAATCGTTTTGAGACGTATTCACCCGAGTTCGAAGCCGTGTTTTACCACGCCGACGCGCTGATCAAATCCATGTACGACGTCTTCCTCGAAACGTGGCTCGATGTTTTCCCGCGCGAGTCCTTCCTCGTCGTCAAGGGCGAAAATTTATGGAGCGACGACGTCAACACGTCAACAGCGGCGATGCGTCGCGTGCTGAAGCACTTGGACCTCGACGCGAGCGACGAAACCGCGCGACGTCTCGCGACGATGAACGCGACGTCGAACGACTGGCGATTCGCGCGAGACGATCCCGAACGCGTCATGCGCGACGACATTCGCACGAAACTGGACGCGTTTTTCGCCCCACGGCTCCAGCGATTGGCGACTCTCGTCGGCGAAGACCTCTATTGAGACCTCTATTGATTTGTATTGTACAACACCCGCGCGCGCTTCGCTCGCCTCGCCTCGCCTCGCCTCACCGCGTCGGCGTCACCACACCGATCGCTCGCTTCACCCGTCGTCCTCTCGCCGTCGTCGTTCGCTCGCTCCAAAACGCGCCGTCGCGCTCCGGCGCCCCCACGTTCGCCGCGCTCGTCTCGCCGTCGCTCGTCGCCGCTCGCGCTCGCGCGCCCGCCCACGCGCTCGCGCTCGCCCCGATCACCAGCGCGCACACCGCCAAAACGCTCGCGCACCGCGCGAACCTTTCCATCGCGCGTCTTCCCGCGCGTTCGCGCGTCTTCTCGATCCCCATCGCGTCGTCGTCGTCGCCGACGTCCCACGCCGCGTCGTACGTCGGTCGCGTCGTCGTCGTCGTCGTCGTCGTCGTCGTCGTCGCGCGCTCGCGGTCGCGCGTCGTCGCGGGCTTCGATCGCGTCAGCATCGTCGCGCGCCGCGCGATGCCGCGTCTCGGACGACGACCGACGACGCGTCGTTCGCCCGCTCGACGCGCGCGCGACGACCCGACGACGGACGACGGCGAAAAAGACGAACGGCGGCACGGCGGCACGGCGGAACGGACGGATGGAAACACGGACCCCTGGGGTTTAGTGAGGGTGGTGATTCGACGACGTCGCCCCCGCCGGCGCGTCACTCCGCGCGTCCGATCGACGACGACGATGCGGCGATGGCGCGAGGCGACGACGACGCTCGAACGCGTCGCGTCCGCGTCGGCGCGATGCGCGGCGACGGCGTCGACCTCGCGGGCGACGATCGCGGCGACGACGCGGGCGGCGAGCGCGGCGACGACGCGGGCGACGGCGACGCGGGCGGCGAGGAGCGTCGAGACGACGACGGTGGCGACGCGAGCGATGCGGGACGCGCGACGAGGGACGCTGCGCGCGGCGGCGGCGACGCGCGGACGACGAGGTCGAAGGCGCTGGGCGGCGGCGGCGGCGGCGGCGCTGGGCGGCGCGGCGTGTTCCACGGGCTGGGCGCGGTGTTTAGAACGAATGCGCGCGAACGACGGCGTCGTCGCGGACGCGGACGCGGCGAACGAACTCGCCGTCGTGGACGCGGCGAGCGAACGCAAGTCGTGGGCGCACGCGGCGAAGACGTGGGCGCGCGCGGCGCAGTTGTGCGTCGTCTTCTCGCCGCTCGCGCTCTTGGCGCCGATTTTACTTCGCGACGGATGGACGTGGGGGAATGAGCTCTGGTACGGGCTCTTGCGTCGAATTCTCGAAGCGTCGGGACCGGCTTTCATCAAGTGGGGTCAGTGGGCGAGCACGAGATACGACGTCTTCCCGGCGGCTTTGTGCCGCGAGCTCGAGCGCTTGCAGGCGGGCGCGCCCGAGCATAGCTGGAAAGAGACGAAGGCAATTTTAGAACGCTCGTACGGCGTCGGAGCCGACGGTAAGCTGAACAAGTTTGAGGAGATCTTCGAGTGGTTCGATGAGAAAGCGCTCGCGAGCGGGTCGGTGGCGCAAATTCACCGCGCTCGGCTCAAGCCGGGCGTCGCAGAGGAGCATCTCACCGCCACCGAATTCGCGTTGCGACTGACGCGTTCGGTCGGAGCCGGGATTGAACTCGTGATGAGTGGACAGATTTCTCGAGCAGCGATGGGTATGCTCGAGGAATGGCGAGACGGCGCCGCGGGCATGGGTCGAGAAGTCGAGCGGCTCGTCAACGGGCGCATTCGTCGCGGCGGGCAAAAACGCGAAGTCGCCGTCAAGGTTCGACACCCGGGCGTGGTTGACGCGCTGACGCGTGATTTCGAAATACTGGTGTGGATGGCCGGTCTTTCAAAAAGCATCAAATGGCTCGAGCCTTTGCAACTCGAAAATACGATTCAACAGTTCGGCGTGCACATGCTTCAGCAAGTCGATTTCAGGCACGAGGCGGACAACTTGGACAAGTTTCGAAAGAGCTTTTTACTCATGCCGGCGATCAGTTTCCCTACGCCGATCCCAGGGTTAGCGACGGAGGAGATTTTGGTGGAGACGTACGAGGAGGGCGTGAGCATTGCCTCTTATTTGCTCTCCCCCGAAGCAGACAAGGAGATGCTCGGAAGCGAGCAAAACAAAACGCTCGCAGGTTTGGGAGTGAAAACGTTGTTCAAGATGCTCATCGATGACAACTTTTTGCACGCAGACTTACACCCGGGTAATATTCTCGTTCGGTTACCTAACGGCGTCGCGCACACGCTTTCGAGCATCGTGCGCGGAAACGCGTCGACGTCCTTGAAGGATCTCGCCGACGTCGACGGCGAGTCGACGTCGACGCTCTCCGACGCGTCGCCAGAAATCATCATTTTAGACACTGGTTTGGCGACGCGGCTGACGCCGTTTCATCAAGCATCGCTCGCGAAGATGTTTCACGCCATCGTTACGTGGGATGGGTCCACGGTCGCCGACTCCATCTTGTCTTTTGCCGACAACGTCAAGGCGAATGTCGATTACACGGATTTCCGAGCCGACATCGCGAAAGCGGTGGACCAATTTTCGTCTACCACGCCGCGTGCTGGCGAGTGTATGGGGGCGATATTTGAAACCGTGCAAAAGTACCATTTGTGTTTAGATCCCAACGTGATGATCGCGGTCGTGACCGTGATGGTGCTGGAGGGCTGGCAGTGGCGGTTGGACCCGACGGTGAACATTCTCGACTACCTCGACGACGTGCTGAAGGCGAGCGCGCGCAAGTACGCGAGACTGGCAATCGCGGATTATGCGCTCAGAGATATGTGGTCACCTTTTAGCGAACCGAACGCGTTCTCCGCGACGGCAGCGGACCCGATGGCGGCTTTAAAAGCTCAAGGCGACGACTACGTCGGCGCCGCGGTGTACGGAATGTAGTTTTGTAGCATCAATTTCTATTCTTCGAATCTAGGACTATAGTCACCGGCCCATCGTTAACGATGTGCACGTCCATCATCGCCCCGAACTCGCCGTCTTCAATCTTGCCAACCTTGTCCTTGTACTCTGAACGCGCTCGAGTCAAAAATCTTTCATACAGCTCCCGCGCCGCCGTTGGCCCCATAGCGCGGTGATAACTAGGCTTGTTCCCTTTCAACTCCGCGTGTAAGGTGAACTGTGATATGAACAAAACATCTCCCTCGATCGCCACGATAGAGCGCGCCCAGGACTTGTCGCCGTCGACATCATCAAAAAGTTTTGTGTTGAAGACTTTTCGCACGATGAACTCCACGTCGTCATCGTCGTCATCGGCCGCGATTCCCACCAGCACGACGGCCCCGCGCGCTATGTCTCGTGTAACTCCGCTCGCGCGCACTCTCACCGATCCGCTCGCGCAGCGTTGGATCACCGCACGCATACTCGTCGCGAAGTAGTGCACTGTGAAGTGTTCTTATGCGCGCTGGAGCGTGCGAAACGTGCGACGATACGGCGAGCGTGCGGAACGCGACGATACGGCGAGCGTGTGGCGTGATCACCATCACCGCGCGCCGTCGCCGAGTGCGCGGCGATGCGCGTCGTCCCGGAGACGCCCGACGCGGACACTTGAGACTAGGCGCACACACGGATCATTTCGGAATCTTGGTCCGTGTGTCGTAGGACTCGCCGCGCGTCTCGACCCTCTCCAGACGCGACCGCACCGTCTTTTCCCGACGCAAAGGTACGCGAGCGACGACGACGACGACGCGCGCGCGCGACGACGACGTCCAAGACTTTGCTGGCGATCGGTATAGACGTCGTCAGAGCGCTCGACGGGCGCGCATCGCGCGCTCGAGGGCGCGCGATCGCGCGAGATCGCGCACAAACCCTCCAGCGCGACCGCGCGCGCGCGTCGATGGAGTCTCGCGAACGCGACACTGACCTCGAGCGGGTTCGTTTGACGCGCGCAGGGTTAGAACACCTTAATTAGACATGGCGAAGCGCACTAAGAAAGTTGGTGCGTCCTCGCGCGAGACGTGACGCGGCGAACGCGGATGCCGCGTGTTTAGGGCTTGCGACGATGACGCTCGCGCGAGCGTCGCCCGCGCGCGACTCGATCGCGATCGTCGTTCGCGGTGCGCGTGTGACGCAAATCACTGACCGAAATGTTTTCTTTCGTCAATCGCAGGCATCGTGGGCAAGTACGGCACGCGTTACGGCGCCTCCCTCCGTAAGGTCGTGAAGAAGCAAGAGGTTTCTCAACACTCGAAGTTCTTCTGCGACTTCTGCGGTAAGTACGGCATGAAGCGTAAGGCTGTCGGCATCTGGTGCTGCAAGGGGTGCAACAAGACCAAGGCGGGTGGTGCTTACAGCCTCAACACCGGCGGTTCGGTGACTGTGCGCTCCACCATTCGTCGTTTGAGAGAGGCGACTGAAAAGTAAAGGGCGTTTGGGGCGTCGCGCGCGGCGACGCGGGGGCGTGTGAACACGCGCCTCGCGCGTCTCGCGCGCACGTTTCGCGCTCTCGAAACGCGCGCGTTTGACTACGCGGGTTTCTCATAGCTAGTTCGGTTTGTAATGCGAGCGGCGGTTCGTTTTCAACGCGGCGTTCCTCGCGCGCGGCGCGACCTCCCCGCGCCAACCGCGGGCTGGGATTGAACGGACGTTGACCCGGTCGAATAGGGGTTCCTAAGCTTCACTATTACTAAGCGCTATGCATTCTAGTAGGTTCTGCGCATCTCACCGTCGCTCGCGTGGTGTGGACACGTGCGCGAGCGAGATTTTCGCAAACGCCGCGCTCGTAGCGACGTCTTCCATCTCGACCCGGCGCGCCTCGGCGAGCTTATACGCGCCCTGCAGGATTCTTTTGATACCCAGACGCCACGTGATGGCGAGCTTCAAGTTTTCGCTTCCGTCTTTCCACCCAAGGAGTGTTTCCTCGTCACTTTTTGCCGTCGTCGGAAAGCTCAACAGCCGCGCGGCGGCGGCGTCTCGAATCGCGGCGAACGCTTCGCGCTCGGCATCGCGACCGAGCGCACCACCTCTGCGCGCGACGTCTCGCATTTCTTTTTCGTTCATTCTCACGGACGAACGCTTTTTCGCGAACGCGATGCGCGCGTCGGCTAAATCGTCCCAATCGAAGCCGCCGACGAAGACTTTCAGGGACGTCGTGGTCTCGGCGCCGTCCACGGGGACGTCCAGGGCGTAGTAATCTTGAGGGTTCTCGTTCGGTCCGAGCGTGAATCCGTAAAACTCGAGAAGTTCCAGGTTGGTGTACTCGCCGTAGCACACGAAAATTTCCTCATCCGCGGCTATCGACCGACGGCCGTCGGGCTGGCGCGCGGCGCGAAACGCAAACGTTTTCGATTCTTCGTCCCACGCCCCGTCTCCCGGTATCGGGTCCGTCGCGACCTCTCTTGACGACGCCGACGTCGTGTTTCCTTCGTTCACGCCGAACGCCGGCGCGCCGAGGACGTCGATCAAGATGGGCGGATCGTGCGGCGCGTAGTTGAACATGTCGCCCATCGGACACAACGCGCCCGCCTCGTGAAACGGCACGGAGACCGCGCGCGAACTCACGGTCGCGCGCGCCCACTCGTATAACGCGAACGCCTCTCGCTCGTCTTCGCCGACGATGTCCACGACCTCTTTCTTCACGTCCTCGAACGCCTTCCGCAACGCCTCGCTCGCGCGCTTCGCCGTCGTCTCGGCGCGCGCGTCCTGCAGCGCCGCTCGCTCCTCCTCCGACCACGTTTGCAGCAGATTATACCGCGCGGGCATCGACGCGACGTACGGCGCGAACGCATCGCTCGCTCCCGCGCATCGGTGTCGCAGCAATTTCAACGCCAGCTCGTCCGTCGGCTTCATCTTTACCCTCGCGTCCTCGCTCGCGTCTCGCGCGTCGCACGCGATCATCGCGTCGCGCGGCGCGACGATCAAGTTTTTCGTCTCCCGCGTCGCGCCGTCGATCGTTTCGCGCGCGAACACGCCTCTCCGCGTCGTCGTCCCCGTCGTCCCGCGCGCCGTCGTCTCGCGCACGCGCAGCGCGTCGTCGTTCCACGACACCCCTCGCGCGCGCGCCCATCGCGCGAGCGCCGCCGTCGCGTCGTCCGTCGTCGTCGTCGTCGTCGGTCGCGCCGTCGCGTCGGTCGCGTCGCCGAGTCGGCCGGTCGCTCGGTCGTCGGCGTCGACGTCTGGTTCGCCGACGGCGCGCGCGATTCGGAATCTTTCGCGACGCGTCAATCCATCCGACGCGGCGCCGTCCAGGGCGCGATTGGATTTGAAATCGTCGCTCGCGACGCGACGCACGTCGACGCGCGCGCGCGGTGACGCGCGCGT
>MDSW01203631.1_pt1 | contig 18255 bp, 21 predicted proteins | sample 811171 | NCBI WGS metagenome assembly MDSW01 (sample SAMN05326641, study PRJNA326480) | marine metagenome | isolation source: seawater | place: Atlantic Ocean: North West | collected 2012 | reverse complement strand
CGTTGATAGGCTGGGTGTGGAAGTGCGGTAACGCATGTAGCTGACCAGTACTAATAGCTCAATTGGCTTGATTTATGCACTGAAAAAAATTTTAAAATAAAGATAATTTTAAAATTATAGATATTGAACAAATTACTTAATCAAATAAGTTAAAATTACAAAAATATTTCCATTTTTAAACAAAGAAATGAAGTTAAATAAAAAAGAAATAGATAAATTTCATGACAAAGGTTATTGCATTGTTGATATTGGGTGCAAGAACCACTTAATAAATCTGAGAAAAAAATGGATTAAGATGTTTAGTAATATTTCCAATGAAATGTATGGGATAAATATTAAAAACGATGAAGATCTGATTAAGTTAGAAAAAAGTAAATATAGAAAAGTTTTTGTTGCTGTGTTTGACTTAATTCATTTGGACCCTGAAGTTTTTCATATATCCAGTATAAAAAAAATTTTAAATTATGCAAAGCAACTAGGAGTTAAATTTCCTCATCATGGTACAAGACCATTGACAAGAGTCGATTTTCCAAAGGATAAAAAATATTCATATTTTGATTGCCATCAGGACTTTCCCTACAACAAGCATTCTGTAAATTCTATTGTTATATGGATACCTTTGCAGAATAGTGGAATTAGAGAAGGATGCTTAGAAGTTTCACCAAGAACTCATCAAAAAAAGAAGATTTTTAAAATGAAAAATAATTCAATGTTAATAAAAGATAGTTCGAATTTTAAATTTTTAAAAACAAAAGTAAAAGTTGGAGAAGCTTTAATTTTTTCCGAGTTTTTAGTTCATAGAAGTGGAAAAAATATTTCTGATAAGATAAGGTTTTCAATACAATTAAGGTTAACAGACTTACTTAGCAAAGAGTATATGATGAAGAATTATCCTGTTATATCATAAATAGTCTAAAATCTTTTTAATTTTAATTTTTGTAAATCTTTTCTATTTAAGGGACTTCCTTTATAAAAATTTTTGTAAGCTCTCTTTTTTAAAATACTTTCGTAATACAATGGATCTAAACCATATCCAGGTCGAATTTTTTTTAAGTTTATTTTACTGAATTTTTCACCTTTTTTAATATCTTTCACAACATAAATTGATCTTCTAAATTTTTTATTTGCCAGCTCGGATTTTGTTCTAAAAAATTTTTTTTTACCCAATAGCTGAAAACTTAGATTTAAATCTTCTCTATATTTCCTTATTTCTTCTCCCTTAATTGAAAAATCATAATCAGGACTTTTGTTATATCTTTTAAGCGCTATATGCTTTTCAAAAACTTTTGCACCAACTGCTACTGCTAATTTAGCAACTAAATTATTTTTTGAATGGTCAGATAACCCAATTTTACATTTGAACTTTTTTTTCATAATTTTTATATTATTTAAATTGAAGTCTGATAATTTTGAAGGATAATTACTCACACAGTAAAGTAAAATAATTTCTTTTGCCCCATTTTTTTTTGCTACATCATAAGTTTTTTTAATTTCATTAATATTTGCCATTCCTGTAGAAATAATCATTTTCTTTTTAGTCTTGGCAATTTTTTTGATTAGAGGAATATCCGTCATTTCAAAAGAAGATACTTTATAATATGGGCAATTTAATTTTTCTAAAAAATCTACTGCGCTTTCATCAAATGGAGTACTAAAACATTCAATTTTTTTTTTTCTAGCATATGAAAAAAGTATTTTGTGCCATTCATAAGGTGTTTGAGCAATGTTGTATAAATCCCATAATTTTTTTCCTTTCCACAATCCATTATTAATTAAAAATTTTTTTTTTTTAATATTTAAAGTCATTGTGTCAGGAGTATAAGTTTGAAGCTTAACTGCATCAGCACCATATTTTTTTGCATCATCTATAAGTTTTTTTGCAATTTTTAAGGAACCACAGTGATTAGCAGAAATTTCTGCAATAAAAAAAGGTTTGTTTAATTTCATTAATCTAATATTTTTTATTTATTTTTAAATTATTGTAATTTAAAGTAATTTAATTTCAATCATGAAAGAAATTATCATTAGAACTAATTTTAATAAAAAAATTGGTTTAGGACATTTTTTTAGATGTTTGTATCTTCAAAAACTTCTAACAAAAAAAAATTTTTTAGTCACTTTTATAATAGATAATAATATAGCAACTCGTCTCACAAAAAATTTAAATATTATTAATTTTGGAAACAAAAAATTTAATTCTTTTAAAGACGCAAAAAATACCTATGAAGCAATTAAAAATAAAAATATTTCATTAATTATTATTGATGATTACAGAATAGATTACAAATGGGAAAGTTTTTTTAAAAAAAAAGGATTTAAATTAGCTGTTATAGATGATTTAGCAAATAGAAAACACTCTTGTGATTATCTAATAGATTCTGGCTGGTATGGTTTTGATAAAAATAATTTGAGATATAATAAACTTGTAGGAAAAAAAACAATAAAATTACTAGGTCCAAAATATAAAATTATAAATCCTAAATTAAAAAAAATAAAAACAACAAAAAAATTTTTTTTTATATATTTTGGTGGAGGAAGTTATTTTTTAAAATATAGAAAATTAATATTTTATTTGATTGAAGAATTAAACAAAATAAAATTAAAATCTGTAAAAGTTAATTTAGTAATTAGTGACTTATTAAAATTAAAAAAAAGTTTTTCCTATAAAAATATTAAAGTAAAAGTTATTAACAATTCCTACAATCTTTATAATATTATTAATAATACTTACCTTTATATAGGTGCTAATAGTTCAATTGTTAACGAGCTTTCTTATTTAAATATTCCAAGAATTTTAATTTCGGTTAATAAAAATCAAAATATAGATATTAGCCATTATCAAGAATTGGGAAATTATTTTTACATAGGATATAAAAAAAAAATAAATCATAAATTATTTTCAGATTTAGTAATAACGATTATTAAAAATTATAAAAGAGTTAAAGATCTGCACAAAAGAAAAAAAATTAATATTGATAAAAATGGATCAGGTAGGATTGTAAAAAAATTAATAGAAAATTTATGATAAAGTTATTAAAAAAAAAAAACAACGATATACTGATAAATAATTATTATTATTCAAGATTTTCTAAAAAAAATACTAAGTTTAGTGTTTCCAAAAAGATAGATATCCTTAGTCATTATAAATGGTGGTTTAATAACAAAAGAGATTTTTATTTTTACAAAAATACAAATAAAAAATTTATTTATTTTTGGTCAGAAGTAAACTTTTTCAAAAAAAGAAAATATTGCACATGTGGTTTTCATGTAGACAATAAAATAAATATTATAGATATTATTAAAACCTATAAAATATTTTTAAAACATTTAAAAAAAAAATATAAATTTCCAATTGTTGGTATTACAGAAAAAAAAAATTTATTTATAATTAAAATAAATAAAGATTTAGGTTTTAAAAGAATTTTAGACAAACAAAGTCCAGAATATATTTTTTTAAGAAAAAAATTTATGATAAATAAAAATTTTAGTAACTATATTTTTTTCTCAATGAAAGACTAAACTATTTTAATTTTCATTTTTTTTAGGTATAATTTAATCAATTTGTAACTTGTGATTTGAGTTACATCTTCTTCTTTGAATGAAACTTTGAGATTTCCTTCTATTGCTAAAACTATTTTTAAATGGCTCAAAGAATCCCATTTTGCGAAAGAATTCATTCCCAACTTATCATTAACTTTAGATACATTAATTTTTAAAACTTTCGCTATTATTTTTTTAATTTTTTTTTCTTCTATGACCATTTTAGATGTATTTAACTATATTATTTTTATTTACTAATTTTATTTTATTCATTTCAGCAATAAAAACAAATTTTTGGTTATTTTTTTTTAGTTTTTTAAAACTATGATCATTAAAAAAATTAAGAGCTGGTTTATTTTTGTTTGATAAAGTAAATGGAAATTCTATAGTTCTTATCTTTTTTAATTTTAAATCATTAAATATTTTTTGATAAAAATGTTCCTCAATCATTCTACCCAAAGCCCTACAACTAAATAAAGTATTTTCAACAACAGCTTTTTTATTATTTTTGTTAATTTTAATAATTGCTAATCCAATTATTCCATAATCTCCAAATTTATCCTCTGCACTACATTGAGAAACTAAATAATTTTTATTATTAATAAAACTTTCAATTTTACTTTCGTTTAGTCTTAAGGTTGTTGTATTAAATTGGTTAGTTTTAAGCGTCATTTGGGAAAGTCTTTTTATATTCTTTTTATTATTATTTTTAATTAATAAATTTATATTTAGGCTTCTTATGTAATCTTCAGGATTTTTGAATTTTGTGATTTCGGTTTTCCTTTTTTCTTCATCTTGGTATAATTTTGTTCTTTTCTTATCTTCTTTTGTTACTGAAAAATTTTCAAAATTTCCAACCTTATCAAATAATTTTTCAAATTTTTTTATATCCTTGGGAACTAGCAAAGTATCTAAATTTGAAAAAAAATTTTTTACTTGCCCTATCTCAAATTCTGAATCATCTACAAACAATGCATTATCCTCTGAAAGATTTAAATCATTTAATATTATTTTAATATTTTCACTTTTTTGATTCCAATTTGCTTTGACTTTTGTGAAGTCTTTAAACTTTAATGGCATATCTTTACTTCTTTGTTTAAAAACATTCTTAACATCGTTAATATTATTTTTAGAACACATAGACAAAACTATTCCTGTATCTTTTAATTTTTTCAATTTCTTTTGAAAAAATTTAAAGTATTTTCCTTTTCCAGAATTTCCAACTTGGATATTATTTATTCCATCTTCACCAATTATACCTGACCACAAAGTATTATCTGCATCAAGAATAATTAATTTATGACTTTTACCATTTAAAGCAGAGATAAATTTAAAAATAAAGTTAGATATATTTAGTGCTTGATTATATTCAAAAGGGTACAGTGATGATTTCCAGTGCTTTTTATTAAAAATAATTTTTTGATTTTTAGATATTACATTTTCGTAATTTAAAAAATTACATAACTTATTTTTATTACAAACTTTTTCTAAACTTTTATTAATTGATTTTTTAAGATCCTTAAATTTATTATTTTCAATTTCTATTGGATCTATTAGGCTAAATATGCCAATATTGCTCTGAATATTTTCTTTTACTTTTGAAACAATTGTATTGATATTATCCATAAAACTTTTTTTAATAAATTTTTTGTTATTAAAATTTTCACTTTTATTTCCTAAAAATGTATCCAAAATGAAGAAAATTAATATAAGATCTGGTTTAAATTTATAAAATTTTGATTTTTGGTTTAAAAATTCTGAGACACTATCTTCATAACCGCTAAACATAAATTGAGCTTTAATATTCTTCCTTTTAAGCTTGTCCTGTATTTCGTCGATTAATGGTTCTACAGTGAAATTCCTAGCAATTAAAATTTTTATTTTGTTCATTTATTTATTATTGCACAATAATTAATTGCTATTTTTTCTTTTTGCCAAACTTTTTTTGGTATATTTTCGGATGGAGATACTAGTTCATTTTGTATTTTAAAATTAGCTGATTTCAATAGGTATTTAATTTTTTGTATATTTTTAAAATGATACAAATGATCTACTTGTGCACAATTTGAACAAGTTGAAATAAATATTTTTCCATCAGTATTTAATAATTTTTTTGCTTTGTATAAAAACTTTTTTGGATTTCTTACATGCTCAATTACTTCGCCAAGAATTATAAAGTCAAATTTGTCTTTGTTACTGAATTTAAAAAAATCTTTTTTTATAAACTTAATATTGCTTTTGTGTTTTTTGTAATTAATTACTTTTTTTGTTAAGTTTAAAGATTGCTGACTTATATCACAAATTATACCTTCATTTTTTTTGTTATTTTCTAATAAATATTTAGTTAATAAACCATGTCCAGAACCAACTTCTAAAAATTTTTTTTATTATAGTTTTTTACTTTATTTTTATAAAATCTTATAATTTTAAAGTGGCTTGGCCAAAAAATTTGACTTAACATTAAACCAAGTAAGTATACTTTCATTTTTGATAAAGAATTATATAAATTTTCATTTTTTTTATTTTCCTTTATAGATTTGTATGTTCCAACTTTTTTTAGATAAAATTGTTCCTTAATAGTTTCTATACAAAGAGAATTATAAGAATTAATTGCATGATTTTTTTTTATTTTCCATTTTTTTTCAAGGTATAAAATTATTTTACATATCTCATCTGCTGTTTTGAAATATTCAATTTTTTGTTTTTTTATGAACTTACTTATTTTTATAAAATTTGAAGGATTTATTTGCTTTAATTTAATATAAAATGAGTAAAAATTTCTAAAATTTTTAATATTAATCATTTTTAATCGAATGAGTTTCCAGCATTTACTCTTATATTTGTTCCAGTGATATGTGAAGATTTATTTGATAATAAAAACTCAATTAACATTGAAATATTTTTTGGTGAAGTAATTTTATTCAATATTGATTCAACTTTATATTTTTCTTTAGAAATTAAAGGAAAATTTGAAGAGCTTTTGCCTTCAAAAATGCCTGGTGAAATCATGTTAACTCTTATTCCCCTATACCCTAATTCGACAGCTAATGATTTTGTTAAACCTAAAAGAGAATTTTTAGCAATATTATATATTAACATTTTTGGAGGTGGTTTTCCAAATACTACATCTGATCCTATGACTACTATTGAGCAATTTTTTTGTAAATCTCTATCTAAGCTTTTGATAATACTAAACAATCCTATTGTTTGAATATTGAACTCATCTTGAATATCTTTCTGATTAGTTTTTTCAATAGATTTTATTTTCATTTCTCCAGAAGAAGCAAAAATAATTCCTTCTATAGAATATTTGTTATTAATAATTCTTTTTAGTTTATTAATCTCTTTATTTTTTTTTAAATCTAACTTTAATGTTTTTACAAACCTATTATTTATCAACTTTTTACTTAATTTACCTTTTCCACTATTATAAGTAATCAAAAGTTTTTTTCTTTTTTTTAATAATTTATTGGATATTTCTAAGCCTAAGTCACTACTTGCTCCTATTATTAAGGTTAAAGGTTTTAATTTCTTTTTAGATATTTTTTTTTTATCTAAATTTTGATTACTTTTTTTAATCTTTTTTAAAAAACTTTTAGGAAATTTGACTGTAGAATATGCATCTAAAACTTTTTCTTTATTTTGATTATATACATTTACCGATAAGATAAGTGTTAAAGTTGAGTAAGATATTTTTAAAATTTTACTTTCAAAAGATAGTATATCATTTTTAAAAACTGGTTTAGAAAATGCAATATTGCAGTCAGTCCATAAAGCTCCAGCACCAGGTATTTTATTTCCAATTATATTTGAAAGTAGCGATCCAGCTAACATTCCATATGCTATAGGGGCTTTAAAGCCAAATTTTTTTGCTATTTCTTTATTTTTATGAATTGGGTTATTATCAAGAGTTATTTTTTTAAATAATTTTATCTTGTTATCTGTAATTTTTATATTTTTTTTGTATATTTTTCCTATTTCCATCATTTAATACCATTTTAAAATTGATGCACCAAAAACAAACCCAGCTCCTACACCAGATATAAGAACCAGCGAATTTTTTTTTATTTTTTTTGATTCTACAGCATCATTTAATGTTATTGCAATGGAAGCATCAGCGGTATTTCCATATTTCTGTACATTTGTATATGTTTTACTTTTATTTATTCCAAGTTTTAAACAAAGATAATCAAGTAAATTTTTATTAGCTTGATGAAAAATAAATAAATCTATATCTGTTAATTTAAGTTTAGCTTTATCTAAAACTTTTTTAATTATTTTTGGTTGATTAACTACTACTTGTTTCCAAGTTTCGAGTCCATTCATGTCATACAAATATTTTTTTTTTAATTTTCTTTTATACTCTTTTGCTGAAATCAATGATCCACCACCTATTAATCTAACATCTTCATATGCGTCACTATTGGTATTAATTTCTGATGCAATCATTCCAAAGCCCTTTGGGACTCTAGATACAATTGCTGCTCCTGAGGCATCTCCAAAATACATAGAATTTTCTGGTATATTCCAATCCAGGAATTTTGATTGTAAAGCAGATCCAATAACTAAGATGTTTTTTAAATTTTTATCAAAATTTAATTTATCACACGCTAAACTCACACCTATTTGAAAACCTGTGCAGTTTGCATTTATATCAAATGTACCACAATTTTTTAGTTTTAATTCTTTATGAACTTTAGAAGCCAAACAAGGGAACTGATATTCACCAACAAAGTTACAACAAATTATTAAATCAATTTGATTTTTTTTTATATTTGATCTTTTTATCGCCTGTTTAGCTGCCTTAACAGCCATATAAGATATACTTTCTTTTTTTGATGAAAAAAATCTTGTTTTAATTCCTGTTTTTTCAAATAATAATTTTTTTGATATATTTAGTTTTTTAGATACATAGTCGTTTGTAATCTTAATCTTTGGTATATATTTTCCAGTTGAAGTAATCCCTGCGCTCATAATTATTTTAAAAATAATAATACACAACTTGGGTATTTTTTTTGCACATTATTTTTTTTTAATTCGTCAAAATTTATTTTTTGAATAACTTTATAATTTGATTTTTTTATTATTAAATTCAATTTTTCAATAGATAGAACCCCTTGTGAAGATAATTGGTGAAAAAGCAGATATTCAGGTATAAAAGTCGATTCTTTATTATAAGAAAGTATTTCGTAAGGTATATTAACTAGTTCACAAATAATAATTGTTGCTCCTGGAAACTGTTTTTTAATTTCATTTAAAAATTTAATTATCTTTGATTCAGAATTATTAGATATTTCATGAATTAAAAACCACAAAGAAATAACTATATTTTCATTTTTTAAAAATTTTTTAGCTTTTTTTGACCAATATTTCACATTGGCCCCATCACACTGAACGACCCTATTATTGATGTTGTATTTATTTAGTGATTTTATAGATCTTAAAACTGAAATCTTTGAATAATCCACTCCAAAAATTTTTTGTAACTTATATTGTCTATTTAAGTTTATGGCAAAGTCGGCGTTTCCTATCCCAATATCTATTAAAGAAGTAGCTTTTGTCTTGGTCTTAATAAATGAAATTGCTTGAATAAAGTATCTTAAATGAGTTTTTCCACTTCCAAGAATATTTTCTTCTCTATCTACTATAGCTTTACTTTTGTCATTTTTTAAAAGATTTCCTAAATTATAAAAGTAATTTTTATATGAGTGAGGAACAAAATATGAAGAATATCTTTTTAAAACATCTTTACCTAACTCGGTTAAAATATAATTATTATTTTTTTTTATGGAAAAACCTACATTACAAAAATAATCAAAAATTATTTTAAGAACTTTTTTCGAAAAAACAGATTTGTCTTTATTGATGTCAATTTTTTTTTTATTAATTATTGAGTCTATATAATTTGATTTACCCAAATATGAAATAATTTGAGTTAAGTAAAAACCACGTAAATTTTGAACTATGTTCTTTTGAAAATCTGATATATCCATTTATATAATAAGACCTAAGTAAATTGTTTGTCCATTAATTACTCGAGATTCCTTCTTAAATAAAAATTCAATTATATCAGATATTTCATTAATTTTTAACTTTCTCTTAACTTGTAATTTTTTTGTGGCACTATTAATAATTGTTTCTCCTAATTCTCTAAAAGAAGGGGTGTCGTACATAGATGGAGCTATTGTGTTGCAAGTGATATTTTCTTTGGATAGTTCCTTAGCAAATATTTTACTATAAAATTCTAAGCTTTTTTTTGAAGAAGAATATAAAGATGTTCCTTCTTCTAAAAGGCCAGCTGCCATTGAGGAAAAATTTATTATCCTTCCAAATTTGTTTTTTAACATTTTTTTTGAAACTTCATTCATCAAATTTATTGGTCCTATAACATTTGAATTAAAAACTTTACTTACTAGATTCATATTATTTAAAAGAACAGGAAATGAAGCAGGAATAATTGCAGCATTATTAATTAAAAAATCAATTTTTTTAAATTTTAAATAAATGTTATTTATCCATTTTTTTACCTCATCTTCATTTTGTATATCTAAAATTGAATGAAAATAATTTTTTGAATTAATTTTACCTTTACTTCGACTACACCCACATACTATATATTTTTTTTTTAGAAAGTATTTTGCTAAATCTTTTCCTAATCCACTAGAAGTACCAGTAATAATTAATACACATTTAGTATTTCTCATTAAATTATTTTATGTAAAGCATTAACAAAATCAGGCAAGTTTAATTTTTTTTTTCCTGTATTTATAGAATGTATTTTATCAATTTTTATAGTTGTACTTTTTTTTAGCTCTTTACTTAATAGTGTTTCTACTTCAACTATAAAATTTACGAAACCAATTGAATCTACGATCGATCCATCGCCTAATAAAATTATCTTTTTTGGATCTGAACTAATTTTTAATTTTTCAGCTTTCATTATTTTCTTTAAAGATTTATTGCAAAAATCATTTAATTTTTTTTTGTCCATAGAATTTTAATATTATAATTTAAATTTGAAAATCTAAACTAAATCAATGCTTTGACATTTACAATGATTTTTAATTCGTATATTCTTTAACTTAATAAATCTATAAATCTGGATTATCGATTTTTTTTTTTTATAAATTGAGAAATTTTTGATATTGAATTAAGTGAATTAATATCAAACTTATTTAAGGGAATTTTAATTTTAAACTCCTTTTCTAGTTTTCCAATAAGCACTAGAATATTAAAGGAATCCAAAATTCCTGAAGAAATTAAATTTGTTTTGGAAGAAATATTTGTTGATTTAGATACTATCTTTTTCAAAATTTTTTTAATTTTATTTTCCATTAAAGTAATCTGAAATTAATTTTTTTCTATTAATTTTTCCATTTTGATTTTTAGGAAGTATTTTTAAATCAATAAATTTTTTAGGTATCATATAAGAAGGTAAAAATTTTTCTAATTCAGTTTTTATTTTATTTATATTAGATGAATGAGAAATCCAACATACAATTTGGTTTATATTTTCTTTTTTTCCATATCCAACTGCATTTTCCCTTACATTGGGTAATTTACCGATTGCTTGCTCAATTTCCTCTAATTCAATTCTGTATCCCATATATTTTATTTGATTATCTTTTCTAGATGAAAAATATATGTTCCCAATTCTATCTTGGTAAACTAAATCTCCTGTTTTATAAACTATGTCACTATCTATTTTAGAAAATGGATTTCTAGTAAAAAATTTCTTTGTCTCTTTAGGCATATTATAATAGCCCGCTCCAACATTTTTTCCACCTATAACTAACTCACCTATTTTTCCTTTTTTAACTTTTTTGTTAAATTCATCTAAAATTAACATATAAAAATTTTTTGCTAATTTTTTTCCAAAAGGTGCATACTTATCAATTTGACTTTTTTTAAAATCATATTTTGTTATTTTGTAACTAGAACAAATACAAGTACATTCAGTTGGACCATAAACATTAATTAAATTTGTACTATCATTTACAGATTTATATAATTTTTTTAATTTACTTTTTGGAAAACCTTCACCTCCAAAAATTATTTTTTTTAACCATTTTGTATTCTTTTTATTAAAGGTATTAAAACTTAAAAGATATACTAACAATGATGGAACAGAAAACCATATTGTAGCTCTTGAAATCAAAATTTTTTTTATAACATCTTTTGGATTTAATAATTCATATCTGTGAAAAGGAATTAATTTTGCACCATTAAACAAACCTCCAAAAATATCAAAAATTGAATTATCAAAAAAAAGTGGATTAAGATTAGTGACAGTATCCTTGTGGTTAATTTTATATTCTGTTTTACACCAATCAGAAAATGCAATAACATTTTTATGTCTTATAGCAACACCTTTGGGAAAACCAGTTGATCCAGAAGTGAACATCACATACGCGATTGTTTTGGGACTTACTTTATTTAAATACTTTTTATTAAGTATATTTTTTTGTTTTTTAATTTTTTTATTTAAATCTTTTATTAATAAATTTTTTTTATTAAGATTAATTTTTTTTTCTGAAATAATTATCTTACTTTTAAGGGATTTAAGAATTTTTTTAACCCTGTCTTTAGGTGAGTTTCTATCCAAAAATGTATAACTAATACCTAATTTAAGACAAGAAATAATAATCGCATAGGATATTAAATTTTTTTTTGAACTAATACATATATTGTCATTTTCAGCAAATTTTAATTTTATAAAATAGTTTGATATTTGATTAGAAATCTTATCTAGCTCTTTAAAAGTAATTTTGTTTTCATTAAGATCTATACAAACATTATTTGCAAACTTATTTGCCAAGTAGTCAAATTTAACGCCTAGATTTTTATATGTCATCTTATTTCGCAAAATAATTAATGTTTTTTTTCATGCCTTTTATTCCAATTTTAAAAAAATTTTTAGAATCAACAATGTATATTTTTGAATCACATACAGTTAAAGTTTTTAATTTTTTACTTTTAATCAAATCTTTTTTTATTCTTTTTTCGAAGTATGACTTGTTAATTTTTCTATTTCTAAGGAATGTAAAAAAAGTATCTTTATACTTTTTGTTATTTATGGAAATTATTCCAATTATCTTTTTTAAATATCTATAATTTATTTTTTTTAAATTAGTATCAAAATATTGCTCAACATAATGAACAAAAGTAGGATCAAATCTTTTTAATCCAAATGACACTAATTTAGCATTATTTTTATGTAATTTTTCAAATATACTATTTGGACCAAATGTATTATTTTTAACTTCTAAAAATTTTTTTTTATTTCCAATTATTAAACATGAAAACATTGGATCTAATGATCTATAAACATTTTTTTTTTTCATTAAAAATTCACTTAAGATTCCAGTTTTAGATTTAGAGTTGCTTAAATCAAATATTTTTTTTTTTTCGCTATCACCCCAAGAATATGAAAAACTTGGTAAAATAATTGTTCCTTTTTTTCCTACCAATTCAGAAAAAATATTAAAAAAAAAATTCAGAAAATTATTTTTTGATTTGCTTAAAAGAAATATTTTTCTAAATGATGTAAGATCACTTTCAATATAAATTATATCACCAGGTTTTATATATTTTGATAAATTTTGTTTTATTAAATTTCTATAAAAATTTAAATTCATTTTGTTAAAGATAATTTAAAAAGAGTCTCTCCTTCATAAATTAAATCATTTTTAGTAAAAATTTTTGTATCAATTGTTATTAACTTAGCTTTGATATTTTTTTGAGATACTAATAATTCAATTTTTAAAATATCATTAATATAGTAGGGTTTTAAAAATTTAGATGTTTGTTGAATACATAACTCTGAGCCTCCAGGAAAAAACATTCCAAAAATTTTAGACATTAAACATTCAATTAAAAAAGCATATCCTACCAAATTCTTAAAATTATTTTTTAAACAAAATTTTTTACTTGTATGTAAAGGGCTTTTATCACCAGAAAAATTTGAAAAAGAATTATGTATTTTTTTAGTAATTTTAACTTTAAATTTTTTTTTGTCTCCAACTTTAATTTGATTAATATTGTAAGGTGATTTTATTTTTGAATAACAATCAATTTTCATTTTTTACACAATAAATATTTATTAACCCTGACTTTATTTTCTTTTATTCCATAACTTTCTATAACAAATTTTTTTCCAACTAAACTAAAATTATTATTTTTAACTAATTTTTCAAAATACTTTGAATTAAAAAATTTTACAGGATTTTTTTTTTCGGCAAACGATCTACTTAATGTTTTGCCATCGAAACGATAATTATGTTTTTTATTTTTTGAATAAATAATATCTTTCTCTATAAATTGAAATAAATACAAACCACCTTTTTTAAGGGAATTTAAAACATTTTTTAAATGAAAAATAATCTCTTTGTTATTAAGATAATAAATAAAGTCTCTACTATATATTAGGTCAAATTTTTCCTTAAAGGGTATTTGGTTTGTTCCTAAATCTAATCTTTTCACTTGTTTTCTTGGAATAATCTTTTGTAAATTTTTTACAGCATTTTGATTAATATCTATACCAAAAACTTTACCTTCTCTTTTTTTAAACTCTAATAAATCTGCACCATGAAAAAATCCCAGCTCTAAAATCTTTTTGTTTTTAAATTTAAAACCATATTCACCCAAAAATCTAAACAAAGAAACATTTGGTGCAGCATTAAATTTTTTTATATTTTTTTTCTCCCAATAGTTTTTTGATTTATTCATTGATGATTTTATTAATATATTTGCTTAAGTAGTAAATTACTATATTCTTTTTCTTAATAAAACTATTTTAAGCTAACAAAATAGATAAAATAAATGTAAAAAGTCCCTTAAAAATTAAAATGAATATTGGTTTAGAAATATTTAATCTTGCAAAAAAACTTTGGCCATTAAACAGAAGTATAACTGGAGAGGGCACTGTTGATACTCTTAAATATTTAAAGAGAATATGTCATAATCTTAAAATTAAAAATATTAGATCAGGAAAAAAAGTTTTTGACTGGAATATTCCTCAAGAGTGGAAGGTCAATGAAGCATTTATAATAGATCCAAATGGAAAAAAAATTTGTGATTTTAAAAAAAATAATTTGTACCTAGTAAATTACAGCATAGGCGTCAATAAAACTTTAAGTTTAAAAAAATTGAAAAAAAAATTATTTTCAATACCTTCACAACCAAATGCAATACCATACAGAACTTCATATTACAGTAGAAACTGGGGATTCTGCATTACTGATAATGAAAAAAAAAAATTAAAAAATGGAAATTATAAAATAATAATTGATGCAAAACACTTTAATGGAAAGCTTTCATACGGTGAAATTTTAATTAAAGGAAAATCTAAAAAAGAAATATTTCTTTCAACATATATTTGTCATCCATCTATGGCCAATAATGAATTGTCAGGTCCATGCTTATTAATTTATCTTTCTAATTGGATAAATGGATTAAAATCAAGAAAATTTTCTTATAGAATTGTATTTGTTCCTGAAACAATTGGTTCAATTGCATATTTAAGTAGAAATTTGAAAAAAATGAAAAAAAATATTATTGCAGGTTATAATTTAAGCTGTGTTGGGGATAATAGATCAATATCTTTTCTTCCATCCAGAAAAGGAGACTCAATTAGTGATAGAGTTGCACTTCAAATTTTAAATAAAAACTATCCAAAATTTAAAAAGTATAGTTGGCTTGATAGAGGTAGTGATGAAAGACAATATTGCTCACCTGGTATCGATTTACCAATCAGCTCTGTGATGAGAAGTAAATATGGTACTTATAAAGAATATCATACTTCTTTAGATAAACTCAAAAAAGTTGTAAAACCAAATGGTCTAAAAAAAAGTTTTGAAATATATAAAAATATTATCCTTACTTTAGAAAAGAACATATATTTAAAATCAACAAATTTATGTGAGCCAAATTTAGGTAAAAGGAAATTATATAATTTAATTGGAGGACTTACAAAGAAAGATAAAAAATCGTTTAAAAGTTTTAAAAGTAGATTATTGTTAAATATATTGTCTTATTCAGATGGTAAAAACTCAATATTAGATATTTCTGAAAAATGTAGTATTCATCAACCAGAATTAAGTAAACTTATTAAAATACTTAATAAAAATAAACTTATTAAATTATTAAACTATCCAGAATGAAAAAAATTAAATTTGGTATATTAGGATTAGGCAGAGTTGTAGATTTTAGAGTGGCAAAAATGTTTCTAAAAGAGCTAAAAAATTCAAAAGTGACAGCTATTTGTGATAAAAATAATAAAAAGTTAAAAAAATTTACAAAAAAATTTGAATGTAAATCTTTTAAATCTTTAAAAGAATTTATGAAAGAAGACTTTGATTTTGTTTATATAGCTACAGAGTCTGGAAATCATTTTAATCATATTTTGTATTCTTTTAAAAATAACAAAAACGTAATTGTAGAAAAACCTCCGGTTCTTAAGGTTTTTGAACTAAAAAAGTTGGATAAAATAGCAAAAAAGAAAAAACTAAAGTTTTTTGCGGTCTTCCAAAATCGTTACAATAAATCTGTTCAGTATTTAAAAAAAGAAATAAATAAAATTAAAAAAGATATAGTTACTGTTAATTTAAATTTATATTGGTCTAGACCACAAAAATATTATTCTGACTGGCATGGAAATTGGAATATGGATGGAGGAGTTTTAGCTCAACAAGGAATTCATTACGTTGATCTTTTAAACTTTCTTTTTGGAAGCCCAATTAAGTGTATTAGTACAATTTCAAATAAATCAAATAAGTTACAAGCAGAAGATACTCACAATTCAATAATTGTATACAAAAATAAAATTTCATGCATGACAACTTTAACCACTTCTCTTAGGCCCAAGGATATAACTGCAACAATAGAAATTTATACAAAACATAAGATTTATAAGTTGCATGGATTATGCTGTAACAAAATTAAAATTGTAGATAATAAATTTAATAAACAATTTAAAACAATTGAAAGTAAGTTTTCAGAGAATGTTCCTAGTGGATATGGACTATCTCACAAAATTGTTTTTCAAAAATTAATTAATAATACTTTAAACAAAAAAATTGAAGGACCAACTGTAGCTATTGAAACTTTAAAAACAGTTAAATTAGTAAACATGATGTATAAAAGTTCAGAATTAAATAAATGGGTTTATTTTAATGAAAAGAATACCAAATCAAAATTAGGTTATTAATTATGGAATTAAACTCATATTTAACAAACAATATTTCAATAAAAGAAAAAAATTTTGCATTAATCCTGGGAGAAAATCCATCACAGGGTGCCAGATCACCAAAGTTATGGAATAAAGTTTATAGAAAGTTAAAAAAAAATATTAGAATGTATCCTGCGGATATTAATAAAAAAAAAACTACCACAATTAATTAAATATTTGAAAAAAAATAATAATTTTTTGGGTGGATCGGTAACCATGCCCTACAAGGAAGAAATTATAAGATATTTAGATAATATTGATAAGGATTCAAAAAAAATAGGATCTGTAAATACAATTATTAAATTAAAAAATAAACTAATAGGTTTCAACACAGACTACCTTGGTAGTTTAGAAACATTAAAAGATTTAAAAATTAAAAGGAAAAAAAATATTTTAATAATAGGTTGTGGAGGCGCTGGTAAGTCCACTATTGTTTCAGTTTTAAATTTTTTTAAGGGTTATAAATTTTTTTTTTTTAATAGAAATAAAAAAAAATTAAGAAAATTTTTGGGCAAATTTAAAGAAATAAAAAATATTAATATAGTTAAAGATCACAATCAGTTATGTAAATTGAAAGATATTGTATTGGTTATAAATACTACTAGCGTAGGATTTGACTCATGGATAAGAAAAAATAATAAATTTTTCAATTTAAAATTTTTTAGCCCCTTATCTAAATTGTCGAATATTAATTTTGTAAAAAAAAAAAATTCTAATCTTTTTCAAAAACTAAATAAATCACAAATAAAAAAAAATGAAAAAATTACAAAAAATTTTATTAAAAATAATTCTTCAGTTAAAATATTTGATATAATTTATAAGCCATCAACTACTAAATTAATGCATTCAAATAAGATTAAAAGTAATAATATAAATGGTTTAAAAATGAATTTGATGCAAGCCGTAAAAGGTTTTATGCTTGTAAACAATATAAAAAATAAAAATTTAGTATTTAAGGTGATGAAAAGATAAATGGATAACAAATTCCCAGGGAAAGATATTAGTATAGAGGATTTAAAGACAAAATTTCCTTTAGCAGCAAAAAAAAATAAAAAACATAAATCAAAATTTAAAATTGCTGGAGTAGAATTTGGAGGTAATACTATTCCTATTTTTGCTGGTCCAAATATGATTGAATCACAAAAACTTATTATGGATGTAGCAAAAAATGTTAAAAAAATAGGTGCACATTTTTTAAGAGGTGGTGCATTTAAGCCTTTAACTTTTCCTTACAGAAGTAAAAAATATAACGAAACTAAAGAACAAGGAATCGAATGGATGTATAATGCCAAGAAAAAATATAAAATTCCAATAATTACAGAAGTTATGGAAGAAAAATATTTACCTTTAGTTTCAGAAGTCGCAGATATAATTCAAATTGGTTCCAGAAATATGCAAAATTTTCCTTTTTTAACAGCTTGTGCAAAAACTCAAAAACCTTTGATGCTAAAGAGACATTATGGAGCTTCACTAAGAGATTGGCTGGG
>MDSW01049349.1_pt1 | contig 18257 bp, 13 predicted proteins | sample 811171 | NCBI WGS metagenome assembly MDSW01 (sample SAMN05326641, study PRJNA326480) | marine metagenome | isolation source: seawater | place: Atlantic Ocean: North West | collected 2012 | reverse complement strand
TAAATAAGGATCAAGGTTTTCAACACTCCAAATTGCGCCATCTTGAGCTGCCGCCAATAAAGATTTGGAATATTTAAACCCGTCCACGTTTCCCATTGGACGCCCAACTACAGCATTTAAATGTGGGCCAGTTCTATTTTTTGCTCCATCACCGACCTGATGACAAGTAGTGCATTTTTTAAATACCTTTTCACCCTTTGCAACTAATATTGGATCAATTCTGTCAGTATCAGTTGTCAGTATAGTCGGACTACTCAATGAAGAATTTTCAATTATCTCCAGAGAGTTTTCCACCACCTCTTCGTCTGGGGTGACATCCAAAACTGATGCTCGCATTGTAATCTTTACGTCAGATTTACAGTTTTCCATGCAAGGTTTGATCCGCCACATAGAATATTCAGTTTTAGACCGATCATCGATAATAAAGCCATCTTTATTGTACATCTCAAAATTAGAAAAGTTTTCATGGCTAAGTTCAAAATCATCATCCACAAGGTAATTGGAATATAAGATATATGCGACGGTCGCATAAGTCTCATCTACGGTTAAAGTTCCAGCCGCACCAAAAGGCATAGACCTGTGGATATAGTCCCAAGCCGTAGATAAATGCGGCCAGTATGAACCAACAGTTTTAACGGGATCCTCGTCTGCCAATGTATCAAAACCGTCTGCCAAGACAGGCCAATTATCTACGCCTTCTGCAAAGTCACCATGGCAAGACGCACATTTGTCAGCAAAAACTTCTTCACCCCACATTACATCGCCACGCCCCTTCGGTAGCCCCCGACCATCAGGTAAAACATTAACGTCCCATGCTAAGATTTCTTCTGCAATAGCGCTACGGCCCAAACCAAAAATACCATCACTATCAGGAGCAGGCTCAGAAAAGGTCCCTGTTGACGCCATCGCTAATGCTTTGGCCTGAACAGCTTTAACTTTTTCTTCCAATTGATTCGCTCGAGCAGTTTTTGCCACTATTTCTAAATTTGAAGATTGTGCATGAACTTCCATATCACCCAAACGATCTTCCAAAATATCAATCTTACTTTGACCATAATTCCAATTGGCCACTACAAATGCACCCGACAATACAATCGCTGTACCACTCAGCAATGGAAGAACTAGATTAAGAGACTTCGACATTTTCAGCGATCCCCTCTTCATTCACATACCAAGTCTGAACGCAGTTATTGTGATAAACATTATTTTCGCCACGCACACTGCGAAGCTGTTCTTTGGTTGGTTGAACATATCCAGTTTCATCCATTGCACGTGATTGAAGAAGCATTTCAGCCCCATCCCATTCAGTATCTAGGTAGAACCGTGTCAGAGCCTTACTGTCCCCCTGTTTTCCTAGGCGAGACGTCTGCCAAGTAACACCACCATCTTTGGACACATCAACTCGAGTGATCTTACCATGACCAGACCAAGCCAATCCAGAAATGACCATTGGGCCACTACCATGTTTTATTGGCGACTGTGGACTTGGGGATGTAATGACTGATTTAGCATCCATTACCCATGTCCACTTACGGGCAGTACCATCTTTTAAGACATCGGTATATTTTGAGGTTTCCTCGCGGCTTTCCACCGCAGTATCGACAATCTCTATACGGCGTATCCACTTAACCCACATATTGCCTTCCCAACCAGGAACAACCAAACGTACCGGATAACCATGTTCCATCCGCAAGGCTTCACCATTGGCTTTAAAAGCTACTAATACATCGTCGAGCGCTTTTTCCATTGGAATTGATCGACCATTTGAAGAAGCATCTGCTCCCTCCACAAACACCCATTTGTCAAAGGACATGTCAGCCCCTGCTTCTTTTAATAAAGCTCGAAGTGGAACCCCTGTATATTCCATATTGTGAATCATACCGTGAGTGAACTGCACACCATTCAGCTGAGCGCCCGCCCATTCCATGCCAGTATTGGCTGCACATTCACAAAAATATACATGGTTTTCACGGGGAAATCTTTCTAAATCTTCATAAGTAAACACGAGTGGACGATCCACCAAACCATTAATCATCAATCTATAATCTTCTTTACGCAGTTCGATTGCACCAGAATGATGCCGTTCAAAAGCACATCCTTGCGGAGTAATTGTTCCATCCAAAGCATGTATCGGTGTGAAATTGATGGAAGAGATCGGGGAGGCTGTTAACCACTCCACGTTTCGGCGTACAACATCAGATTCGAAACTAATCGGCAAACCATAAGGAGTTTCATCAACACCTACCCCAGTCATCGAAGCCCACTCCTGAGTTTCAGTGATAAGGGGATCACCTGAATTCGACCAAGCTGCGCTTCCTGTCGCTCCAACTACGGTGGCTGCACTACCTTTTAAAAAAGCCCTACGGGATTTTTTTTGTTCAAATTCAGGCATTAGTGTCATCTCCATGGGTCATAGTTCTTGGCCTATTAATTTAACGTTACTATCACTTGATACACTTATCATGCCTTGTTTACGGATATAGTTTTCAACTACCTCCCAAATCTGCGGTCCCTCAGTACCTTCATTCACCGACGCCCAGCCAGCCACCGTATAAGACTTTTCTGGATCAATGCGTTCGCCCGTACTCAGCAATATTAAATCGCTAATCCTATTTCCTTGGGCTTTACTGACATCAATCGTATAGGCAATACCACCAGTACGTACCATGTCACCCCCTTGCTGATAATAGGGATCAGGGTTAAAAATATTGTCAGCAACGTCTTCCAAAATAACTTTTAAAAAATCACCAGTCATTTCAGATCGGTAAGCTTCACCATAAGTTATCGCCGTCATATTAAAAATATCTTCACGCGTTATGTTTTGGTCCGGCAGTAATGATGGTCCCCAACGCACACCTGGGCTCAATGCAATTTCAGCATCACGCTCGGATAGCAAAGCATCGCAAATGAGGTTGTCCCAAGTACCATTTAGGTTCCCTCGGCGGTAGAGTAGGCTGTTTGTTTGACCAACAACTTCGGAAAGCTCTCGTTGGAACGGTGCGCGTTGCTCATCAATCAGTACAGATACATTTTGATCCGGTTCAATCACGTCTGAAAAAATTGGAATAAGTTTTGTACGATATCCCATCATACGGCCATCGCGAATATCTAAGTCAACACGGCTGACAAACTTACCATTTGACCCAGATGCTATTATTATGGTTTCGCCAACAATCACTGGTTCTGGAAGCGCATCATGGGTATGCCCAGATAAGATCACATCAATCCCAGGCACAACGCTTGCCATTTTCTTATCAACATCAAATCCATTATGAGACAAAAGGACAACACATTCGGCACCAGCCGCACGAACTTCATCAACCATCGCAGCCATATTTTCGTCACGTAGACCAAAACTGTATTCAGGGTACATCCAACCTGGATTTGCTATTGGCATATAAGGAAAAGCCTGCCCAATGACCGCGATTTTAGTACCACCACGTTCAAACATTTTATAAGGCGAAAACATTTCAGACGGTTCATCCCATTCAGCGTCAAAAATATTTTGACCAAGTGCTGCAAATGGTAGTTCCCTGACAATTTTATTTATACGATCAGACCCCAACGTAAATTCCCAGTGGAAGGTCATTGCATCAGGCCTCAATGCATTCATAACATTTACCATATCCTGACCTTGGGTTTTGAGGCATGTATATGAACCATGCCATGTGTCCCCTCCATCTAATAAAATAGCATCGGGACGGTCCGCACGAATCGAATTTATTACTGTTGCAACTCGATCTAAGCCACCAACTCTTCCATATTCTTGAGCTAAAACCGTAAAACCGTCAGAACTTAACGCATAGTGGTTGTGACTTCCATCTTTAATACCGTAAGCAGCCCGAAAATCAGCCCCCGTGATATGAGGTACAGCACCCTTATTTTCTCCAACGCCAATATTCACCGACGGTTCACGAAAGTACATTGGTTTCAGCTGTCCATGAATATCAGTAATATGTATTAGTGACACATTTCCAAATGTGTTGAATTTCAGAAGTTGATCTTGGGTCATCTTATATTGCGCTGCCAATCGTCCACTTTGGACCAGTCCAGACGCACCAACTATTGCAGAAGCCGCCATGCCAACTTGCAGAAATTCGCGCCGCGAAATCAACTATCCACTCCTTCAGAAATATCCATATTTTTGAATACTGTTGTCAAAAACAACCCTTTCACTGATCAAGTGACCCAGATCGTATGACCGACGCTTAAACAATTTTTATGAGCTTCTTTGCTTCATAAATGGACCCGTCATCATCGTACCAGGTAAAAAGGAATTCACCTGCCTCTGGTACAACTGCATCAAACGCAAAATAAGGGTTGGTGGAAATAGAAGGTTCCAGAGTAACATCAATAATGTTTTGCCCATTAAAATCCGCAACGAAACGATTAATAATGGATCTTGGTATGATGTTGCCGTCTTCATCACGACGCTGACCGCTTTCCATTTTGTGCTTGATCAGAGTCTTGATCGTAATTGTTTCCCCTACAGCTGCAGTTTTAGGAACTTTAACACGAGGACGTGCACCTTTTGCCATTGTCTTATTCTCCAAATAATTTCGAGTTAGCCGCCACAGCCACCAATTGTTACTTTTACTGCGGCTCGAGCAATCTGCCACGACCCATCTGCCATTTTAGCTAGGGCCACGACATTCTGTGTTTTGGCTAAGCGTACCCTCGTGGAGGCACTACTTGTGGGGCTAAGCGGCCCAAAATTGAATGTCGCTGTCACCGGTTCAGGGTTGCCGTCTGCAAATAATGTTATTGAACTTGCGCCTGGAGCCGAAACCTCTAGCGGTACAGCGTTGCCATTTTCAGCAATTTCAGGTGCGACTAAGTCAATTAAACTTTCCCCCAATTCAGCACCATCCGTTAGAGCTGATATCACATCTTCGGCAACTAGTGAAAATGCTGGCAAAGCGGCAAAGTTTGAGTAAACGAAAGTTCCTGCCCCAACAGCTAATAACTCTCTGCGTGAAAGTTTCATCGACGCTCTCCTAAATTGTTTAATCAAGCTTTTGCACATTTTTTGAGATTCACGCAACAACAAATTCAATTACGTGAATTTATTGTTCTGCTAGTAACCAATAATGGTCCTAGCCAATCGAGTTGAACCAAGGCAAGACAACAGACATCCAGTTGGCAATAAGGTTCACTGTGTCAGTAGCAATAAATAATCCAAACAGGACCAATGCCCAGCCGGTGATCTTTTCAATGAGCCACAAATAGGGCCTAAATTTTTTCAACCATTTAATAAAGTAATTAATAAATATTGCTGTAATAATGAAGGGTAAAGTCATGCCCAATCCATAAGCCATTAAAAGGTAGATACCTTGTGTTGCAGTATCCTGCCCCGCTGCCAAAAACAGGATCACGCTCAGTATTGGACCAACACAGGGTGTCCAGCCGAATGCGAAAGTTAAGCCAACAAAATACGCACCAAAAACACTGATATTATTGTTTTGATTTCTTCCAAATTGAAATTGCCTGAACAGCAAACTTATTTTTAGGATCCCTAAAAAGTTTAACCCCATGAGGATGATCACAGCTGCTGCAATGTATTTTAAGATATCGAAATAGTCTCGAAATACCAAGCCAACGTAGGATGCTGAAGCGCCCAATGCCACGAAGACTGTTGTAACACCCATCGCAAAAAAGCAAGCTGAAGCTACCGTTTTGATCATAGTCACGCGGTTCATTTCTAAATTTGTATTGATTTTCTGTATGCCAATACCTGTAAGATAACTTACGTAAAATGGCACAATTGGCAAAATACATGGCGATAGAAAAGACAATAAACCGGCCGAAAACGCGGCCAGCAAAGTGATATCGAACATATTTTCAAGCCCTAGCATTTTGTTTCAAATTCAATTATTAGATTATGTATAAATGTACTATTTGGACAATTTTTCCAACATGAAAAAAAACCTGTTTATCATAGCCCTTTTTCTGTTCTGGGGAATTGTACCACCCGTTTTTGGTCAAACCCAATTGTTGATGGCTGAGGAGGACGGTTGCTACTGGTGTAACAAATGGCATCAAGACGTTGGGCATATCTATCCAAAAACACCAGAAGGCAAAGCAGCCCCATTAATCAATTTTGACCTGCATGATGGCTACACAAATGTTGATTTCGCAAAAGGGATCAGTTTTACGCCAACATTCATATTGATAAATGATGGAACAGAGCTCGGGCGAATAGAGGGCTATCCAGGAGAAGACTTTTTTTGGGCCTTGCTTGGCATGCTTTTTAGCGAAAATAATATACCCTTGGATCAATTGGACGGTTGATGATGTCAGTAGCTGCAGAAAAAAAAACCAACAAAGTTTCAAATTCTCGGTCACATATTCCAGTATTTGATATCAATATGAACTCTGAAGACATGGAGCGCATGATTGGTAACGCAGAGCGTGCTGCAAACTTTCTTAAAGCCCTTGGCCATGAAGGCAGGTTGATGATTTTGTGCCATTTAGCTTCTGGCGAAAAATCAGTAACCGAGCTTGAGGATTTGCTGTCCTCTCGTCAAGCAGCCGTATCGCAACAATTGACCCGTCTGCGCTTAGAAGGTTTAGTGAAACCACGTCGCGATGGGAAAACCATATATTACCGACTTACGGACAACCGAGCCCGTGAAATTATTGAAGTGGTTTATGATTTATTTTGTAGGAATGGTGATTGATCAGCACGAACTTTAGATTTTCAGAGGAGACGACGTGTTAGAGTTTCTAGGGGAAGCAAACAGTTCGGCCTTGGTCGGCCTTATTGGCGGTATTGCACTTGGGCTTGCCGCGCGGATTGGACAGTTCTGTACCTTAGGAGCCATCGAGGACCTTCTATATTCATCTGACAACCGGCGATTTAGAATGTGGGGTTTGGCTATTGGAGTCGCAATTATTGGAACCCAATTAGCATACCACTTTAACCATCTGGATATTAAACAAACAATTTATTTATCTCGAGTTTGGGACCCCTTCGCCACTATTACTGGTGGTTTGATGTTTGGCTATGGCATGGCACTCTCAGGTAACTGTGGGTTTGGAGCTTTGGCGCGTTTAGGCGGTGGCGATATAAGATCCTTGTTAATTGTAATAGTTATGGGATTATCCGCCTATTTCATTATGTCAGGTCCATTGGCCCATACCCGTATTTTGTTATTTCCCGTCGAAACAAATGCATCAACACCCCAAAGTTTTGGCCAGCTATTTCATTTGATGTTTGATATTAACACCTTGACAACAGGGCTTTTCATTGGCGTTGGCTTGATAATTGTTTCTTTGGCAAATCGATTGATGTTGACATCATGGTCAACAATTTTCTGGGGGTTTGTGGTTGGGCTTTCCATTGTATCGGGTTGGATTGGAACCCAATGGATTGCCGCACATGGATTCAACGAGGAGCCAGTTGTAACCCACTCTTTTTCAGCACCAATAGGCGAGACCATTTTATACTCCATGACCGCATCTGGGAATCCAATTTCATTTAGTGTCGGGTCGGTACTTGGAGTTGTGCTAGGTGCTTTTCTTGGAAGTATTTTCAAGGGCCAATTCCGGTGGGAAGCCTGTGATGATCCACGAGAGCTGGGAAGACAACTTTTTGGTGCAGTCCTGATGGGATCAGGTGCCGTTTTGGCCGTTGGGTGTAGTATTGGTCAGGGAATTTCCGCTTTTTCTACGATGGCTTTTAGCGCTCCAGTCGCATTCATGATGATTTTGGTTGGAGCGCGGATCGGATTACGTCAAATGATTGAGTAGTTTTTAATTAATCGGGTTCTGACCATTTACTCATCAAATATAATAAAAAAGTTGTTATGCACTGCTCGTCTGACGAGAAAATACACGAATTTTTATTCGCTTGGTCCAAGCATTTACGTTAGCCCCAAGCACCAATAAAGCTGGCGTTGCAAGCAAGGTCAGTACTGTTGCAAACGTAAGCCCACCAGCGATGGTGCTGGAGAGGTCCGTCCACCATTGTGAGGACGGAGCACCCGACAAAATAGATCGCTCTCCAAACTGAATGGTTAACCCAAAAACCATGGGTAGAAGCCCCATAATGGTTGTTACAGCAGTCAGTAATACGGGTCTAAACCGTGCAAGACCAGCATGAAACGCAGCTTGCTTTGCCTCATAACCTTTTGCCCGAAATTCATTAAAAGTATCTATCAGAACGATGTTATTGTTAACAACAACTCCCGCCAAGGCTATGATACCCAAGCCCGACATAACGATCCCAAAAGGGCGATCCAGAAGATACAGCCCCAGAAACACTCCGCCAGAAGATAAAATAATAGCCGACATTGTTACGAAAGTTTGCCATACCGAATTAAATTGGATCATCAGAACAAGAACCATGAGGCACATAGATAAAGAGAATGCTTGACCAAAAAAGGTCTGAGTTTCCTCTATATCTTCGCTTTCGCCACCAAAAACAATTGAACTTGAAATAGGAATGTCTTTATTCTCCACTAAGGCAGTTTGGAGCAATTCCACCTGTTTGGCAGGCAATAATTCTTCTTTCACATCAGCATCAATCGAATAAAATCGTTTGCCGTTTTTACGTTCAATGTCACCACCTTTAGGTTGTGGTATCAATTTGGCAAAAACTGACAATGGTACGTAATCGCCAGAGGCGGTAGGAATCCTGATCTCTTCCAGATGATCCAAGTTGCGTTGCTCGCTAGGAAACCGTAGTTTTATATCTAACTCGTCGTCAATGTCGTCAGGACGATAATCCGAAATGCTAACACCTTCAGTCAATAATTTTACCATATTTCCAAGGGCACCAATCGATACACCATGACGACTGGCTTCATCTCGATCAAACTTTATCGTCCACTCTATTCCAGGTAATGGACGGGTGTCTTTAATATCAATGAAGCCGCCTATTGTATTCATCAAATTAACCACAGAATTGGTCGTTTTAGCAGCCTGTTCTAAATCATCGTCAAAAATTTCAATATGTATTGGAGATGCACCACCTGGGCCAGGCTGCTCTTTTTGAATATTGACTTTTATTCCAACAACACCGTCAAGCCTTTGACGCATTTCTTCCATTAAGACGTTGACTTTGTCACGTTGTTGCCAGTCATCAAATACCGTCCGTATAGATCCAATTGAATCTCTTGGCGCATTATCACCAGATCCTAGTTTCGCATAATTTGCAGACACACCTTTTACATCAAGCACTCGAGTTTCAGCCTGTTTTAAAAGACCATCTCGCTCATCTGCTGCAAGATCCCCACGAGCTAGCACTTGAATCGCAGCTTGCTCCGGCTCTACATCGGGAAAAAAGCTTACCCCTAAACCAGCCGAAAAATAACTACCAAAGGACAAAACCATAAATCCTGCAATGAACAAGACAACAAGCATTGGATACTGAATGGCGCGCTTGAGAATCCAGCGGTACGCACGGGGTGCCGAATGATGGGCAGCTCCTCCAGCAGTTACTTTTTTTCCGAACATACCACCTAGAACTGGTATGAAAATCAATGCCATCAATAGCGATGCCGACAGTACGCAAATTACGGTAATTGGCAAAAACTTCATGAAGCTACCAACGATACCAGGCCAGAAAAGAAGCGGCAAAAACACCATCAAGGTGGTCACTGTTGAGGCAATAATGGGCCAGGCCATTCGGACAGCTCCCTCACGGTATGCAGTGGCCCGGTCTACTGATTGTGCAATCCTTCGATCTGCATATTCTATCGTTACTATAACCCCGTCCACAAGCATACCAGCGACAAGAATAAGTGAAAATAATACGACAATATTCAGCGTAATACCCATGTTATAGAGAAATGCGATGCCTATCAAAAAACTACCAGGAATTGCCAAGGCAACAAGCGCTGCATTTCGCAATCCAAGGCTCGCAACGACAACTATCATTACGATCAAAACCGCTGCCGTAACATTATTACCAAGATCACCGAGTGTTGACCGGACGTTTTTTGACTTGTCTAAAAGATAATTCACTTCTACGTCGCCCGACATGGCGGCGACCTCGGCATCAATCATTGCGCGGGTCGCCTCTGCAACCTCAATCAAGTTTGCCCCCACCCTTTTCTTGACGTCCAAAACTAAAGAGCTCTGCCCATTAACCCGTGATCGGTTGTCGGCGTCCACATAAGCTCTTCGAACCCTTGCAATATCTTCAAAATGGATCGTATTCCCGTCGCCAACTTTAATTGGCAACTGCATTAAATCTTCGACCGTCTCAATTACGCCAGGGACTTTAAGAGCAAGTCGCCCCGCCCCTGTATCTATCGATCCTGCAGTCACCAACTGGTTATTGGCCGAAACAAGCCCAATAACCAAGGCAGGATTAAGGCCATAACTTTCCATAGCACCGGCATCAACAATCACTTCGACCATTTCCTCTCGGTCTCCGCCTATCTCAACCTCTAAAACACCCTCAACAGCCTCGAGCTTATCCTTAAGGTCACGAGCCGCTAAAATTAATAATTTTTCTGGGACTTGACCATAGATAGCAGCTGTTAGAATTGGGAACAGTGACAGGGAAATCTCAGTAATTTTGGGAGCATCAGCAGCTGGTGGTAAATCTGGTTTAGCATCATCTACAGCTTTGCGTACGTCCTCAAGCACCAGATCAATATCTTCTCCCGCTAGAAATTCAAGGGTAACCGATGCATATCCTTCAGTTGCCGCACTCGTCATTTTATCAAGTCCTGCGACCGATCTAAGTTGCTTTTCCAGAGGTTTAACTAATAACTTTTCGGCATCAGTTGGTGAGATGCCTGAGTAGCGAACTGAGACATAAGAAATTGGAATATCAATATCAGGTTCGGCTTGCTTTGGAATATTATTCCAAGCATTCAAGCCCACACCAAAAATTATCAAAATCATAAAAATAATTGCGCCAGGCCGTTTAAATGCTGCACGGATCACAGATTGCATTAGTTTGCTTCCTCAACTATTTTATAACTAATTTTAGATCCATCGCTGACGAAGGCTTGTCCCATACCCAAGATTAAAGTGTCGTCCGCTAACCCTGAAACATAAGCCGCATTCCCAACAGTTTGGGCAATGGCAACGGGCATGACTTGAACAGTACCGTCTGGTTTGACCGTCTTAACACTTAACGAACCGGCCTCATCCACATTCAAATGCGCCGGGGATATTTTAAAAGCAGGCACCTGATCGATTGTAACGCGAACCCCTGCACTCATCCCAGCCCGTAAAGTCCCATCGGAGTTATCAACGGCTATTTCTACATCGAATGTACGTGTTGCTTGGTTGGCAAACGTTGCAATTTTATTCACCACACCCTGTCGCTTTCCCGCTCCATCTACGTCCAAATCAACCTTGTCACCAATTTTAATTTTGCTGATCTGAGTTTGGGGCACTGGTGCGTCTATGGTAAGAGATCGCAACCCCAAGATACGCGCAACAGGGGCATTTTCTTTAATTGTTTGACCAACCTCTACGTGATATTTTTCTAACCAACCACCTTGAGAAGCAACCACATTGGTGAATTCTAGCTGTTCGAGTAACATTGCAATACGCGCATCAACAGCTTTGATCCGGGCATTGGAAGCTGCCAGCGCGAGATCCTCAGATTGATTTTCTAATTCAATTAAGCGCATTTCGGCTGCTTTAAGCGAGGCCATCTGCTGTAGTTTAGCGAGAGGTTTTTTAACGCCTCTATCGACTAATTTTTTGGTTGATTCATAATTACTACGCACGGCTTCAAGATCTGCAATAGCCGCGTCAATTTGAGCTTCCCATGCTCCTCCAGAACTAAAACGCTTTTTGATGTCTTCGTACTCCGCTTGCCCTGCCTTGCGGTCAGCACGCGCAGCATCAATATCAGATTCTAATGTACCTTTATCAAGCTCAATCAAAGTAGCACCAGCTTCAACCCAGCCACCTTCAACAGCTACTTGTGACAACACATAGGCGTTGCGACGGCTTATCACGTCAATATCAAATCCAGTTCGAGTTACACCTCTGGCTCGAATTTGTAATGGCACCTGCTGATTGACTACTTTGAAAGCCTGCGTGATCAAATCTGGTGATTTACTTTCAATTTTTTCTTCTTCAACATCGGCCACTTTTCCATCACCAGCAACACTCAGAGAAGAAGTTCCAAGGAAGTTATCTGAGTACATCCAACCAACAATAAGTGCAGCAATAAAAAGCGCCGAGATATATGACTTGCGTATTTTCATTTTTCTAATTTTAATCCTAAATTTTCTGAAACTGTCAGCGGATCTCTTTGTTAAAACGTTAGGTAGTTTGCTTCACTTAAATGTCGAGACCACGGGTGTCAAACTAACATACCACGAGCAGCAACCGGGATCACTTCACAAATCTCATCACCACGAATCCCTACCAACTGATCCACCATATTTACGGCCACACAAACATGGTTTGGGATAACTTGTAAAATTTCTCCAACTGCTGGTTTTTTGTTACATTTTGATAAGTCAATAAAGCCATGCTCTTCAGCAAATTTATGAATGCTCGCTTCCGGATGCTCAAGTATCAGACCGAAGCCATCCAAACCTCCCATGTCGGAAGTCAATGTTTTGGAGCCTGCATCTAAAATACCCCGTGCTTCCCCTCCTCTGCTGACAACACTGGTGAAAACGCTAAAAGCACATTCATCTGTGGTTGCAAATCCAGCTTTTATCATCATGCGATCGTTGAAGATACAGGTGCCCGCTCGATGTTCAGTTGCTCCCTGCAATTTTCCAATATTTACAAAATTAGGAGTTCCACCAGTCGACACGATCCCCGGCTTCAGCCGTAAAGATGCTAAACCTGCAGTTATTTCATCTAAAAAGAACTGTGTTGCACGCCAACTATCAATTGCTGGGTAGAATAGTAGTCCGGCAAAATTGAGCATAGGGTCATCTTTTATGACCTGCGCCAATGCGAGTGCCTCACTTGGCGTTTCAACACCAGCGCGTTTTTGTCCCGTATCACATTCTATCAGTACATCCATGGCGCGATTGGCCTGCTGTGCCGCTTCAGAATAAGTTCTCAACGAAACTATATTGTCGCTACAAACTTTTAGGGGAACTCGCCGTTGCAGAGATGCTAAACGACCAGATCTCGCAGCTCCAATCAAATTAGTTGCAACAATTATGTCCGTAATGCCAGCATCCGCCATTACTTCAGCTTCGCCAAGTTTTTGACAAGTAATTCCTTTTGCGCCAGCCAATATCTGCATCTTTGCCAAGATAGGCGATTTATGAGTTTTTATATGTGGACGGTTTGCAACTCCGACTTGGTCACACAACTTTTGGGCACGCTTGATGTTACGCTCAACAATATCAAGGTCAATTACGGAACAGGGTGTGCCAAATTTTTCTATAATTGAAGTCTTTAGTGCTGAAGTCGCCTTAGCCATTTATCAAGCCTTATCTAATGCACTATTTAATCGATCATTTATAAATACTTTATTAATTTTGATTGAATAAAAAAGATTTGGTTTTAGTAAAGTAATTTATATTTATTTGACATCTTTTTTAAATGAATTTTTTCTTATTTCTAATCTAAAAAAAACTTGCCACTTTATTCTATTCGCGCATAGCCTTGCCTTCCGGGTCATAGGGGGAGGGAGATATGACCTTTGCCTTTCTTTCAACTCCAACCACATGTACGGAAACTTCTGTTCCAGACGCGGCTAGAGCTGGATCAATTAATGCCATTGCCAATGACTTTTTAAGAGTATGTCCATAGGCCCCAGACGTTACAAATCCGATCATGTCCCCATTTACCGACCAGACTGGTTCGTAACCCGAAGCATCCGCATCTCCGTCAGAAATCTCCAATGTTACCTGAACCTTTGGAGGGCCATTTCCGTCGCGCTCTGAGATAGCAGCGCCACGTCCAATAAAGTCACTTTTATTCCAATCAATCCAACGGTCCATCGCTGTCATGCCAGGCGTTCGGTCTTGCGTAAATTCTGCAGACCATATCCCAAAACTTTTCTCTATTCGGGTTGATAGCATCGCATTAAATCCAACTTCTCGTATTCCTAGATCAAATCCCACTTCAAGGAGTAGACGACGTAAAGCGATGTGGTCACCCAAACGACAGTTGATCTCATACCCCATCTCTCCAGTTACACTCATCCGCGCAACGAAGGCGCTAATTAAACCAATATCAATTTTTCCACAGCCCATAAATGAAAGTTGTGAAATATCCTGCTCAGCAACTTTTTCAACAACTTGTTTTGACTTTGGACCAACCACTGCAAACCCACAAAATTCCTCACCTAAATCGCGGACATTAACATCGTTTTGCATGTGCTCATTAAACCAACGCATATGCCAAGCCCGCAGATAGTAACTCCCCATGATCCAATATTTTCCATCGCCCCAATTTAATAAAGTAAGATCACCTTTAAGCTTGCCAGTTTCTGAGAGCATCACAGCCAAACGTGCCCGTCCAGGTTTTGGGAGCTTGGTAGAAAAAATTTGGTCCAACCAAACCTCAGCTTTGTCACCTGTTACCTCAAAACGAGAAAAACCGGTAATGTCTAGTAAGCCAACACCTTCACGGATAGCTTTACATTCTTCAGCCACAATTTCATGGGCATTAGAGCGTTTAAGTGTTAAATTTTCTTCAAATTCTTTATTTGGAGCAAAATAGAGCGGTGTTTCCAAATCCCATGATACTCCCCAGCGGCAGCCAGCCGCAGTCATGGCATCATGCGCTGGTGCCATTTTCATTTGGCGTCCAGCTGGAAGTTGCTCATTTGGATAAGACATAACAAAACGCCGCGAATAAAACTGCCCAGTGGTTTCACGAATATAGCGCTTATTCTCCGCATATTTACCATATCTGGCGACGTCCATTGACCAAGCATCCGCCTCAGGTTCACCTTCAATCATCCATTCCGCTATTGTTTTGCCTACGCCACCACCCTGTAAGAAGCCCGCCATTACAGCACAGGCCGACCAGTAACCTCGCTTGCCAGGCACCGGGCCTACAAGAGGGTTTCCATCGGGAGAGAACGTAAAAGCACCATTCACCCATGTCTTAATACCTACGTTTTCAATCGCCGGATAACGCTGAAACCCCAGAACTAGCTCATTCTCAATCCTATCCAGCTGCTCAGGGAACAGTTCTTCTTCATAGCTCCAAGGCGCCCCATCCATAGCCCAGTGTTCATGATCAATCTCGTAAATGCCAACTAAAACACCTTTTTGATCCTGTCTCATGTAAGTGAAGCCCTCAAGATCAACAGTCATTGGCATTTGGAAATCTGATGCCGCAACTTCGGGAATACTGTCAGTGATCAAATAATGGTGTTTGAGTGGGCTCACCGGCAATTCAATACCTGCCATACGTCCCACCTGTTTTGCCCACAGACCAGCAGCATTTACGACATGCTCACAGGTTACTTCACCCTTATCTGTTTTTACAATCCAGCCACTTGAAGTCTGAATCAAACTTTCAACTTTTGTTTCTTCAAAATATTCAGCGCCTCGCTTTTTAGCTGCACTAGCATAAGCTTGTACTGTTCCCGTGGTATCAATATAACCTTCACGATCGGCCCACATTGCTCCTAACACACCTTCAGTTGACATAATTGGACAACGGTTCTGAGCTTCTTCGGGAGATAAAAGTTCACAATCATCAATACCAATCGACTGAAATATGCGATAGTTTGCCTGCAACCACTCCCAACGCTGTGGCGTACCCGCCAATGTCAATCCACCCGTCATATTCAAGCCTATATTCTGACCTGACTCTTTTTCAATTTTAGCCAAAAGATCAATTGTATAGGCCTGCAAAGCGGCCATATTTGGGTCAGCATTCAAGGCATGAATTCCGCCCGCAGCATGCCAGCTGGAACCTGACGCTAAACGCCTACGCTCCAGCATCACAACATCAGTCCAACCCATTTTTGCTAAATGGTATAAAACAGAGGCACCAACAACTCCACCTCCGATGACTACAACCCTATAGTGCGACTTCATTTTTGGATCCCCACTCCTATTTGAATTCGTCTTTACACCAATAATTACACAAAATTTTTGATATCTGCCATTAGCAACAAGACTGTGCCGTACTTAACAGCCAACCTTATTGGTATGGATTTCAATCCACTTTATACAGCACTTAAAACGGGAAAGTTTCACACGTCAAGATAACTAAATAATCGATTAAACTTTGTCGATCCATACTCAGCCCACAACAACGGGAAATAAGTTGTACCGTTAAAAGATCTACAGCACTGTCTGCATTCTATGACCCTGGGCAAAAAAGATTCTAACCTTAGTTACCGCAAAATCACCATTCCAGGTAATACGATCCATAACAAACAATGCAGCCCCAGTAATACATCCCAATGCTTCAGCTTGATCTTTATTAGCATTTACTGCGGAAAACATGATATCGCCATGAGTATAAGAGGCATGTTTTAGCAACCATTCATTACTACTAATATCCGTAAATGTTTCTGCTGTAGCTTCGGGTACAATATTCGTATTGATCCACCTATCTTCAAAGGCATAAGGTAACATGTCGGCCAAATGAAGAGCTTTGAGTTGAAGCAATTGTGCGCTAGCTGAAGTTCTCATTGCACCACTTACAGTTGCGGGAGGCTTACTAATATCGCGCTGTATCAATTGATGGTCATATCTTTGGCCACGAGCCTCTACATCCATGCGTATCACCGAGATATCGAGTGTAGCTTTGGCAACGGGTTGAAGCACAACCCGTGTGCCCGCTTTCCGTCGTCTGTCTAACAGGCCTTTTTCCGCAATCTCACGAAGTGCACGGTTTACAGTAACTCGAGCACATCCAAAATCACTCGCCAAATCAGCTTCATTCGGAATCAATTGCCCTGGCTTCCATTCCCGTGCATGAATGCGACGCAGTACCTCATCTTGAACACTTTGCCATTTTCGAAATTGTAATTTTGTCAAATCGCGCCCTTTAGATCATTGAGGACATGTCGAAAGGCATCAGTAATTTTTGTACGACGAATATGCTGGCCATTTTTTACCAAATGACGACCTGCCGACCATACATCCGTAACAAGATGATCATCACCAGCAAATATCCAGCTATCGAGAAACGTGTCTCCTTTTCGCTGACTCAGATGGACTGAATTATCATCAAGAGCCAATAAATCGGCCCAGAAGCCTGGCTCGATTACCCCTGATTTACGTTGAGTGGCGATAGCACCTCCTTGAAGGACCGCATCAAACAACCGTCGAGCTGTTGTATGCTTTGGCGTTGCAAAAGCCGCTCTATTATTATCCCGTAAACGTTGTGAATATTCGAGTGTGCGAAGTTCTTCAGCCAAAGAAATTCGGATGTTGCTGTCCGAACCAATCGCTATTTGTCCTTTGTTTTCTATCCACCGCATCCCATCAAAAATGCCATCACCAAGACTGCTTTCTGTTATTGGACAAAGTCCAGCAACGGCTTTTGTTTTGGCTAGAAGCGCAGTTTCAGATGGTACCATTTGCGTACAGTGAATTAAGCACCAACGCGCGTTTAACTCCATGTTATCAAGTGCCCACTTAACCGGTCGTGCACCCCAGCTGCTCGTCACTTCATCAACCTCAGAATTCTGTTCAGCAAGATGCATATGGATAGGGCCATCTGGAAAATGTTCACCATAACTTCTTAGATCTTGCCTACTGACGGCTCGTAGTGAATGTGGGGCAACACCTAAATTTGTATCATCAGGTAAATTTCTTAATGTAGCTTGTGCGTCAGAATGCAGTTTCTGAAACTGTTCCAAATCATTTCCAAACCTATCTTGACCTAATCCCAGCCCACGGCCGTCGCAGCCACCAAATTGATAATGAACGGGCAATAAGCAAAGACCAATTCCAGTTTCGGATGCAGCAGCCGCTATTCGGGCGGATGTTTCAGCCAAATTGTCATAAGGTACGCCACTCGGCTGATGATGTAGATAGTGGAACTCCGCACTGGCAGCATATCCCGCCTCTAACATCTCAACTTGTACCAGGGCAGTAATGGCCTCAATATGATCAGGTGTCAGTCGATCAAGAAAACGAAACATCAATTGCCGCCATGTCCAAAACGTATCTTTTAGATTGTGACCCCGCCCCTCAGTTAATCCTGCCATAGCCCTTTGGAACCCGTGTGAGTGTGCATTCACTGGCGCTGGCAGTAAGATACCAACCTGCTCCCCTTGGCATGGCACTTCTGACTTAACATTTTCGATACGGCCATTAGCCCCAATGGAAACAAGCACATTTTTTGCCCAGCCCTCTGGTAACAGTGCATTTTTTGTCCAAAGC
>MDSW01166645.1_pt1 | contig 18261 bp, 16 predicted proteins | sample 811171 | NCBI WGS metagenome assembly MDSW01 (sample SAMN05326641, study PRJNA326480) | marine metagenome | isolation source: seawater | place: Atlantic Ocean: North West | collected 2012 | reverse complement strand
GCCCTGCCGCGTTGCGAGTCTTGATCGTGGCACGCCACGATGCGGCGACTCGCGCCTTGCAGGACACGATTTGCGGTCTCCAACGCGGCGCTCGTATAAAACATCAACAGACCCTAGCGCAACAGACCGTTTCACGACTCGACAAGCCGTCATCGAACGAGGAGACACGGCGTGCTACTCATTCCTGCCATCGATATCAAAAACGGGGCCTGTGTGCGCCTGCGCCAGGGCAATATGGACCAAGACGTCACGGTATTCGACGCTGACCCGGTCGCCGTGGCCCGACGCTGGATTGATGTCGGCGCCGACCGGATTCACGTCGTCGACCTGGACGGGGCCAAGGCCGGCCGGCCGGTCAACGATAAGATCATCGGCGATATCGTCGACGCCGCGGGATCAATTCCGGTGCAGGTGGGCGGCGGCATCCGCGACGAGGCCGCGATCGAGACCTATATCGAGCGCGGCGTCGAGTACGTGATTCTGGGCACCCGCGCCGTCTCCGAGCCGCACTTCGTCTCCGACGTGGGCGTGGAGTTTCCCGGCCATATCATCGTGGGTCTGGACGCCAAGGACGGCAAGGTGGCCACCGACGGCTGGTCCAAGCTCTCGCACCACGACGTCGCCGATCTGGCCCAGCAGTACGAGGCCGACGGCGTGGTCGCCATCATCCATACCGACATCAGCCGCGACGGCATGATGCAGGGCTTGAACGTCGAAGCCACCCGGGCGCTGGCCGCCCAGCTGACCATTCCGGTTATTGCCTCGGGCGGCGTGACCAATATGGACGATATCGACGCCCTGCTGGCCGCCGAGGACGACGGCGTGGCCGGCGCGGTAATCGGCCGGGCCATCTATGAAGGCAGCCTGGACTTCGCCGCCGCCCGCGAGCGCGTCAACGCGCGCCAGAAAGGCGCGCCGAAAACCGACCTGGGAGGCTGAGCCAACGTGTCTCTCGCCAAGCGTATTATCCCCTGCCTGGATATCGACAAGGGCCGGGTGGTCAAGGGTGTAAAGTTCCTGGAGATCCAGGACGCCGGCGACCCGGTCGAGATCGCGCGACGCTATGACCAGCAAGGCGCCGACGAGCTGGTGTTTCTGGACATCACCGCCTCCACCGAGGATCGCGGCACGCTCATGGAAGTGGTTGAGAAGGTCGCCGGCGAGGTCTTCATCCCGCTGACGGTGGGCGGCGGTGTACGCACCCTGCCCGACGTCCGGCGCCTGTTGTCGGCCGGGGCCGACAAGGTCTCGATCAATACCGCGGCTATTTCTAATCCGGAATTTGTGGCCGAGGCCGCTTATCGCTACGGCAGCCAATGCATCGTCGTGGCATTGGACGTCAAGAACGCCGCCAAAAAGGACGAAGAGCCGCGCTACGAAATCTTCACCCACGGCGGGCGCAAATCCACCGGCATCGAAGCGATCGGCTGGGCCCAGAAACTGGTGGAACTAGGCGCCGGCGAGGTGCTTCTAACCAGCATGGACCGCGACGGCACCAAGTCCGGTTTTGATATCCGCCTGACGCGGGCGGTCTCCGACGCGGTGGCTGTGCCCGTCATCGCCTCCGGCGGCGTGGGCAATCTAGCCGATCTGCACGACGGCCTGGTCGATGGTCGGGCTGATGCCGTGCTGGCGGCATCGATCTTCCACTTCGGCGCCTATACCATTCAACAGGCCAAGAACTATCTGGCGGATCGCGGGGTAGCCGTTCGCGACGCCGCGATCCGCTGATTTTTCATCCGCAGATTTCGCTGATTGCGCAGATCCTGGGCGGGATGCTCTTGGCGTACTACGTGTTTCGGCGGGCGCCACGCTTTATTCTGGCGTTGTTCGTTTCCGGCTTGGCGTTCCAGTCTTTCAAGACCGCATGAGTTCGGGAAAACGCTTGATCGGGTAACAAAGCGTAGAAGACGGCTCTAAAAGGCTTGCGCGCCGCTACGACGCCTGCGCCCACCGCTATCTGTGTAATCGGCGAAATTCGCGGATAAAAACTAATCGGCTTCGAGTACGCAGTGGGAAAAGCCCATTCAGCTCATTCGCGGACTAGGGCGTGTCGTCATAAGAGAAGGCGACGCATCGGCGGCCAAGCCGCGGCAAGACAATGCATCGCGAGCGTCACGTGGTTATGCCACGTGAGCGAACGATAACGCAGGATTGCCGGGGCTTGGCCGCCGACCCATCGACATATTTTGGGGGTTGCCCGAGCCGAGGCTCGGGCTTTAACGGCCGTTAGGGGGTGGCCGCACGCGGTTTAGGTGGTCTGGTCTTCATGCTTGCCTTCCGCGAACTCTTCGATCGCCTTGGCGCAGAAGGCGTCGAGATCGTCCGGGGTACGGCTGGTCACCAGACCTTCATCGCAGACGACTTCCTGATCCACCCAGTTGCCGCCGGCGTTCTGTACGTCGGTCTTGATCGACGGGAACGAGGTGATCGTGCGCCCGTCCAAGACATTGGCTTCGATCAGCATGATCGGTGCGTGACAGATGGCGGCCACCGGCTTGTGCTGGGCGAAGAAGTCGCGCACAAAGGTGACGGCCTTGTCGTTAACCCGCAGCGCGTCCGGGTTGACCACGCCGCCCGGCAGCACCAAGCCGTGGTAGTCGGCCGCCGACACTTGGTCCACGGTCTTGTCGACCTTGAACGTATCCGCCTTATTGATATCGGCTTCCATACCCTGGATGTCACCGGCTTTCAGCGAAATCAGCTCGACTTCGGCCCCAGCGTCCTTGATGTCTTGCCACGGGCGCGTCAGCTCAACCTGTTCGAAACCGTCCGCTGCCAAAAATGCGATTTTCTTGCCTTGCAGTTCACCTGCCATGACAGAGCCTCCTTAGGCTTCATTTCAATACACAGCTAATGTGGTGCCCAGTCGGCGTATTTCAAATCCGGCCTAATACGGACGTCGTAGCCAAACGCTCGGCCGCCCGGCTCAGTGCTTGGCCAGTACCGCGTAATAAAAACCGTCGAAATCGTGATCGCCGGGGGCGATGCGCCGGCCGTGCGTCGTCGCCCGGCCCCAGGCTGCTTCGATAGGCTGTGCGGCGGCCCTGGGCTCGCGGGCCAGAAAATCGTCGATCACGGCGTCGCCTTCGGCCGCCAAAATCGAACAGGTGGCATAGACCATGCGCCCACCCGGTGCCAGCGTGGCCCAGAGGGCAGCCAGCAGGCCACGCTGGCGCTCGGCGGCGGCCGGGATATCGCTGGCGCGCCGTAACCATTTGATATCGGGGTGTCGCCGGATCACGCCGGTACCGCTGCAGGGCGCATCCAGCAGGATACGGTCGAAGAGCTGACCGTCCCACCAGTTCGCAGGGGCGCCGGCATCACCGACGCGTACGTCAGCCGCCAGGCCCAGCCGGGCGAGCGTGTCGGTGACGCGGGCCAGCCGTTGGCCGTCGATATCCAGAGCCGTGAGCGCGATATCCGCTCGCTCGAGCAGATGCGCGGTCTTGTTGCCCGGCGCGGCACAGGCATCCAGCACGCGCTGGCCCTCGGCCGGCGCCAAGAGGTCAGCGGCCAGTTGCGCCGCACCGTCCTGGATCGACACGCGCCCGTCGGCAAAGCCCGGCAGCCGCTCGGCGGCCATCGGCTCGGCAAGCTGTGCGCCGTCGGCACAGGCATCCATCGCGGTCACATCGAGCCCGGCCGCGCGATAATCGGCAACCAGCCCGTCGCGAGAGCCCTGACGCCGATTGGCGCGTAGCTGCATCGGCGCCCTGGCGTTGCCGGCCGCGAGTATCGCAGCCGGGTCATCGGGCCAGTCGCGGCCAATGTGCTCGGCCAGCCAGTCGGGGTAACTGGCCATGACGGCCGGCCCGGCATCAGCCAGTGACACCGGCTCGCGCTGGTGGCCGCGCAGGATTGCGTTGACCAGGCCGCGCGCCCCGCCAAGCTTCAGCGCCTTGGTCGCGGCCACGGTGGCGTGCACGGCGGCGTGGGCCGGCACACGCGTGGCCTCGAGCTGAAACAGCCCCACCCGCAACAGTGCATCGAGTAACGGCTGCGGCGTCTTTTTCAGCCGTGGGGCCAATAACGCACCGAGTCGACGATGATCACGCAGCGTGCCGTAGGCCAGAAGCCGGGCCAGTGCCAGATCGGCGCCCACGAGATTCGCCGGCCAGTCGGCCAGCGCGTCGTCCAGACTGCGGCCACTTTCGATCACCGCGGCCACCGCGCGCGCGGCGACCACCCGCGGCCGGGCGCCATTTGCGGCCTCAGACGCCAAAACGCTCTCCCACCCATTCACGGCCGTTCACCGCATCGGCGGCAGCCATGCGGCGCTTGCCGGGCAGTTGCAGCTCGGTAACGCGCAGCAGGCCGTCGCCCGTAGCGATATCGATACCGCGGCGATCAGCGGCCACGACCTCCCCCGGAACGGCCGGGCTCGTGCCGGTCTCACACGCTTTTGCCTGCCAGAACCGCACGCTGTCACCGGCCAGCGGCGAATGCGCCACCGGCCACGGCGCAAACGCGCGTATCCGTCGGGCGATGGCCACCGCTGAATCCTGCCAGTCGATAAGGGCTTCTTGCTTGTCGAGCATGCGGGCATAGGTCGCCTGCCCACTGTCCTGGGGAACGCCGCGCACCCCATCGGGCAGCTGGTTGAGCACGTCGACCAGTGCATTCGCCCCAAGTGCGGCCAGTTGATCGTGCAGCTCGCCGGCCGTGCTCGTATCGGTGATGGGTACACGCGCCACCGAGAGCATATCGCCGGTATCCAGACCGGCAGCCATTTGCATGATGGTCACGCCGGTCTCGGCGTCACCGGCCTCGATGGCGCGCGCGATGGGGGCCGCGCCGCGCCAGCGCGGCAGGATCGAGGCATGCACGTTGAGACAGCCGTGGGTAGGCACATCCAGCACCCGCCGCGGCAGGATCAAGCCGTAGGCCACCACCACCATGACGTCGGGGGCCCAGTCGGCCAGCGCTTGCCAAGCGTCGGGGTTGTTCTTGAACGTTTCGGGCTGGGCAACCGGCAGCCCCAACTCCAGCGCGCGGGCCTTGACCGGCGAGTAGCGCAGGCGGCGCCCACGCCCGGCGGCCCGGTCCGGCTGTGTCAGCACGCCAGCCAGTTCGTGGCCGCTTTCGGCCAGGGCATCCAGCGTGGGCACGGCAAAATCCGGGGTGCCGGCAAAGACCACCCGCATTACGGGGCTCGCTTGGCGGTCTTGGCCATCTTGCGCCGGATACGCTCGCGTTTTAAACGCGAGAGCTTGTCGATATACAGCCCGCCGTCCAGATGCGCCAGTTCATGCTGGACGCACTGCGCCAGCAGTCCCTCGGCCTCCATTTCGTAGGCTTGGCCATCGCGGTCCTGGGCAGCAAAGCCCAGCCGCGTGGCGCGCGTGACGCGGTCATAGTGATCGGGCACCGACAGGCAGCCTTCATCGACCACCTGCTCATCCTCGGCCCAGAGGATGCGCGGGTTACACATCACGATGCGCTCGTTCTTGTCGTCCGAGCAGTCCATGACGGCCACGCGGCGCGTGTCCCCTACTTGCGTAGCCGCCAGGCCCACGCCGGGGGCGTCGTACATGGTCTCGAACATATCGTCGATGAAGGCCCGTAGCGCGTCGTCGAACACCGTGATCTCTTTGGTGGTCTCGCGCAGTCGCGGGTCGGGGAAATGCAAAATCTCGAGAATCGCCATACGCTGTGGGCTGTCACATGGGGGATTGAACGACGGCCCGCGCCGGGCGCGTCGTCGACGCAGCGCGGGGAGTATAACGGTTTGGTCGATTCCATAAGACGTTGGACGCGCGTACGGCCCGCGACTCTCGCATTGGTCGTCGGGCTGGGCCTGGCGCTGGGCGGCTGTGCCCAGGCGCCGAAATCCTCGCCCGCCACGGGCCCAACGTCTGCCAAACGACTTCCCGCGCCCAGCCTGACCGATGACCCCGGCTACACGCCGGCCGAACCCGCCCCGGCTCGACACACCGATGACCTCGGCCGCGCCCTGCAGCGCGATGCCCCGAGGCGCTATGTGGTCCAGCCGGGCGATACACTCTGGGATATCGCCGGGCGCTACCTGCGTGCGCCGTGGTACTGGCAGCAGCTCTGGCAGGCCAACCCGAATCTAGCGGCCCCTGACCGGATCTATCCCGGTGACGTGCTCGTGTTGTCCAAGGACATGGACGGCACCCCGCATCTCACCCGTGAACGACGCACGGTGCGCCTATCGCCCCAGGTCCGCACTGCCCCGCTTGATAGCGCGATTCCTACGATTCCCGTGGCCTCGCTGCGCGCGTTTTTGCAAAGCCCGCGGCGTGTGACGGCTGCCGAGCTGGCGCATGCGCCGTATGTGGTCGCCGTCGGCGACGGTCAACTGGTGGCCGGCAACGATGCCCGTCTGTATATCCGCGGGCTGGGAGCCAATGCGCCATCGCGTCTTGCTCTGGTACGCCCCGATAGCGCTTATGCCGGGACCGACGACTCGGCCGATCGAAGCCCCCGGGCCATACCGGTCGGCGAAGTCGAGATCCTGCGTCAGGCGGCTGAACCCGCCGAGGAGATATCTGGCAACGGCGAAGCCGATATCGCCACCGCACGTTTCGTACGCGCTCTGCGCGAGGCCCGCCCAGGTGACCGACTGTTGCCGATCCGCGAAGCCGCGCTGGCCGAGGATTTCCATCCGCGCACGCCCGATCGGCCGGTGGCCACGCGGATCGTCTCGGTCTACGGCGGCATCAGCCAGATCGGGCGTTTCGACGTGGTCGCGCTCGCCGATTCGGACGAGGCGCGGCCCGCAGCGCTGACCCGCGGCGACGTGCTGGATATCTATCAGGCCGGCGATACCGTGATCGACCCGGTGACCGATGAGCCGCTGCGTCTGCCCGAGCGCCGCGCCGGGCGCTTGATGGTCTTCGATGCCGACGGCGATGTGAGCTATGCCTTGGTGATGCGCGCCGAGCGAGCCATTCACGTCGGCGATATCGCCCGAACGCCGGGGCGCCTGTAATGGCGGCGTCTGCCCTGGCCGATCGCGACGCCTGGTTGCGTCTGGCCAATACCCCGGGTATCGGCGCGGTCACGGTAGAGCGCCTGCTTGCGCGCTTCGGCCACCCGCAGGCGATCGTCGACGCTTCCGACCACGCGTTGAAAGAGGCTGGCGTATCGGCGCCGGCGCGGGCGGCCCTGGCCGAGGCCGATCCGGCGTATCTGGCCGCCGCCCGCGACTGGCTGGCCGCCGACGCCTCGCACCACTTCATTACCCGCGACGAGGCCCGCTTTCCGGCCGCGCTGGCCGACCTGGACCCAGTACCGCCGTGGCTTTATGGCCTGGGCGATCTCGATCTGCTCGACACGCCGGCCATCGCCATCGTGGGCAGTCGTAATCCCAGCCACGCCGGCCGCGCAGCCGCCAAAGAGTTTGGCCAGGCGCTGGCTACAGCGGGCTTTGTCGTGGTCTCGGGCCTGGCCAGCGGCATCGATGCAGCGGCCCACGAGGGCGCACTGGCCGCCCGCGGCATGACAATCGCCGTGACCGGCACCGGACTGGACCGGGTCTATCCGGCGGCCAACCGGCATCTGGCCCGCGAAATCGCCGAATCCGGCCTGCTCGTTTCAGAATTTCCGCTCGGCACACAGCCGGCCCGTGCCAACTTCCCGCGGCGCAACCGCATTATCGCCGGCCTGTCGGTGGCCACGCTTGTCGTGGAAGCCGCGCGCGCCTCGGGTTCGTTGATCACGGCGCGGCTGGCCAGCAGCGCCGGGCGCGAGGTCTTTGCCATGCCGGGCTCGATCCACAACCCGCTCGCGCGCGGCTGTCACCAGCTGATTCGCGACGGCGCCAAGCTGGTCGAAACCACCGAGCACATCATCGAAGAAATTGCGGCGGTTCTGCCGGGCTACCACCGCGAGCACGTTTCAAGCGCGCAAGAGGATTCCGATGAGGCCAATGAGGGGCGTGACGCCGCGCCCACCGCGGCCGATCCCTTACTGGAGGCCGTGGGCTTCGATCCGGTCCGCCTGGACACACTGGTCGCCCGAACCGGCTGGCGTGCCGACGAGGTGTCTTCGAGGCTATTGATCCTGGAACTAGAAGGCCGCATCAAAACGGTGGCGGGCGGCCGATACGTCCGCAACAGCTAAGCCGACGCTGTTTTGTCTCGTGGTATTCTCGATTTATGAACGAAAACGTGCTGGACGTCCTGCTCTACTTGTTCGAGAACTTCTCGCTGCCCGATATCGAGACCGGCGCGAACGTACGCGACGATCTGGGCGAGGCCGGGTTCTTTGACGACGAGATCGATGACGCCTTCGACTGGCTGAGTGCGACCCGCGGTGACGGGCGTGCGAGATTCGCCGCGCCCGGCTCCGATGCGGTGCGGATCTATGCCGGGGCCGAACTGCTGGTGCTGGATACCCAGTGTCGCGGTTTCATTACCTATCTCGAGTACGTCGGCGTGCTGAATGCCCAGAATCGGGAGCTGGTCATCGACCGGCTCATGGCGCTGGCCGACGACGAAGCCGCCACCGCCGAGCTGGAGCAGGTCAAGTGGGTGGTCATGATGGTGTTGTCGCAAGACACCGACCAAGACATGGCTTATGCCCGCATGGAAGCCATCATGCACGCGGAAGCTCCCGGCGCGGCGCACTAGGGCCACTAAACACGTCGCCCGGGAACTTGTATTCAGGGACTTGAAAACCTCTCGTGCGGCCGGCAAGCATTGGCATAACAGTTGCTAGCCCGACGTCGCACATGCTTCAAACGGCTGTGCTAGGGTTCGCGGCGTCTATACCGTGCCACTCATTATCAGTTGATGCGCCCATGAGCCGAAATCTCGTCATCGTGGAGTCTCCGGCCAAGGCCCGGACCATCGAGAAATACCTCGGCAAGGACTATCAGGTCCTGGCCTCGTACGGCCATGTGCGCGATCTGATTCCCAAGGAAGGTGCGGTCGATACGGCCAACAACTTCGCGATGCGCTACGACTTGATCGATCGCAACGCCAAGCACGTCGACAAGATCGCCAAGTCGCTGAAGAAATCCGACAGCCTGCTGCTGGCCACTGACCCGGACCGCGAAGGCGAGGCTATTGCCTGGCACTTGCTCGAGCTGCTGAAAGATCGCGGTTTGATCGAAGACAAGCACGTAGCCCGGGTGGTGTTTCACGAGATCACGAAGCGCGCCGTGGCGCACGCGGTCGATAATCCGCGCACCATCTCCGATGACCTGGTCAACGCCCAGCAGGCGCGACGCGCGCTGGATTATCTGGTGGGCTTCAATCTGTCGCCGCTGCTGTGGCGCAAGGTACAGCGCGGCCTGTCGGCCGGACGCGTGCAGAGCCCGGCCCTTCGGCTGATCTGCGAGCGTGACGCTGAAATCGAAGCCTTTGTACCTGAGGAGTACTGGCGTATCGAGGCCCGAGCCGAGGCTGACGGCGTCGCGTTCTCGGCGCGGCTGTCGCAGCTGTCCGGGGACAAAACCAGCCAGTTCACGCTCAACGACCAGGGCGGCGCTCGTACGGCGTTGGATACGCTGGCTGCGGCGGCCGGCGCCAAGGTCGAGACGTTCGAAGTCGACCCCGAGGCCGATACCAAATCCTCGGGCATGCGCGCTGTGGGCGGTGCCCTGCGGGTGGCCTCGGTCGAGAAGAAACAGCGCAAGCGCAACCCCGCGCCGCCGTTCACCACGTCCACGCTGCAACAAGAAGCCGCGCGCAAGCTGGGCTTCAACGCTCGGCGCACCATGCGCACGGCGCAAGGGCTGTATGAAGGCGTGAAACTCGGCGACGGCGACGAAACGGGTCTGATTACGTATATGCGTACCGACTCGGTCAGCCTGTCGCAGGACGCGCTGACCGAAATCCGTCAGACCATCGGCGATCGCTACGGCCAGAAAAACCTGCCGGACGCCCCGCGCAGCTTCAAGACCAAGTCCAAGAACGCCCAGGAGGCCCACGAGGCCATCCGGCCCACCGCTAGCGCGCGTATCCCGGACGAGATCAAGCGCTATCTCACCTCCGACCAGTTCCGGCTTTACGAGCTGATCTGGCAGCGCACCGTGGCCAGCCAGATGGTGCATGCGCTATTCGATACCGTCTCGGCCGACCTGGCCGCGGATGCAAACAGCACCCATCTGTTCCGGGCCAGCGGCCGCACCCTGCGCGAGGCGGGCTTTCTGGCGGTCTACAAGGAAGGGCGCGACGACGACAAGGGCGACGACGACGCCGATAAGCGCCTGCCGGCGCTCGAAGAAGGCCAGATCATCGACCTGGCCGAGATCGTGCCCACCCAGCATTTTACCGAGCCGCCGCCGCGTTTCACCGAGGCCGCGCTCGTGAAAACACTCGAGGAATACGATATCGGCCGGCCGTCGACCTATGCGGCCATCATCTCCACGCTCCAGGATCGTGAATACGTCGAGATGGACGGCAAGGCTTTCATGCCCACGCCGCTCGGCAAGATCGTCAATAAGTTCTTGACCGATCATTTCACACGCTACGTGGACTATGAATTTACCGCGAAGCTCGAAGACCGGCTAGACGCGGTCTCGCGCGGCGAGGAAGCCTGGCAGCCGCTGCTGGCCGAGTTCTGGGAGCGGTTCTCCGACCAGATCGAGGCCAAACAGGATCTTTCGCGCGAGGAAGTGGCCCAGGCCCGCGAGCTGGGCACCGATCCCAAGACCGGCAAGCCGGTGATCGTGCGCATCGGCCGCTACGGGCCGTTTGTGCAGCTGGGCTCGAAAGACGACGAGGAAAAGCCGAAGTTCGCCGGCCTGCGCAAGGGTCAGGATATGGACAAGATCACCCTCGACGAGGCGCTGTATCTGTTCAACCTGCCCCGCGATCTCGGCACGACCCCCGAAGGCGAAGAGATTCAGGTCAACATTGGGCGCTTCGGGCCGTACGTACGCTTTGACAAGACCTTTGCCTCGCTCAAGGAGGATGATCCCTACACCATCAGCCGCGAGCGAGCACTCGAGGTCATCGCTGAAAAGAAAGAGGCCGATGCCAAGAAGCTGATCGCCCACTTTTCTGAGGCTGGCATCAAGGTTCAGCACGGCCCGTACGGTCCCTATATCACCGACGGCAAGAAAAACGCGCGCGTGCCCAAAGACCAAGAGCCGACCGAGCTGAGCCTGGAACAGTGTCAGGACATCCTGGCCAAGGCGCCGGAGAAGAAGAGACGCGGCAAGAAGAACGCCAAAACCTCGGGCACCAAAGCGGCGACGTCGAAAAAGACGGCCTCCAAGAAAAGTGCAGCGTCCAAGCAGAGCACATCGAAATCGTCGACGACGAAGAAGACAGCCAGCAAATCCGCGTCGGCCAAGTCCGGCGCCAAGAAAACGGCCACGAGCAAGAAGACCGCCGCCAGCAAGAAGACAAGCACAGCCAAATCCAAGACCGGTACATCGTCTTCCGGCACGTAAAGAGCGCGGGCCAATAATCTACGGCCCGCCCAGACCAGCGTTTCAGGGGCAGCGATGAACGAACATGGCGGCGCGCGATTTCAAGTGCGCCATGCCGCACGGCTGCTGGCCGACGGCGGTGTTATCGCCCACCCGGCCGACGGTGTATGGGGATTGGCCGCTAACGCGTATGATCCGGTCGCTGTGGGTCGTATCCTGCTCATGAAACAGCGCGACGTATCGCGCGGGCTGATCGTGATTGCGGCAGATCCGGCGCATCTGGCGCGCCTCGTGGCGGTCGACGCCGACGCGGCCTGGCAGCGGGCCGTAGATGCCTGGCCGGCCGCTCGGACCTTCTTGTTGCCCGCTAGAGCCGATGCGCCCGTCTGGCTGACCGGCGGCCAGCCCACCATTGCCCTGCGGGTGCCGGCCCACGTCATCACGCGCGATCTGTGCAGCTCTTTTGGCGGCGCCCTGGTCTCAACCAGCGCCAACGTCACCGGTCGGCCGCCGGTGCGCTCATCGTGGAGCGCCCGGGCCCGCTTCGGTCGCGGCCTCGACGGCCTCGTGGCCGGCCGCCCGGACACCCCCGGCGTACCCAGTACTATCGTCCATGCCGAAACAGGCGAGATCATCCGTGGCGGATAACGACACGCACGCTAATGAGCCGGCCGACCCCAACGTCGTCATCGACTACTTCAAAGGCCTGCAGGATCATATCGTCGCGCGCCTGGAGGCCTTCGAGCCCGAGGCGCGTTTCTACGTCGATCAATGGGACCGGCCGACCGGTGGCGGTGGCGATACGCGGGTGCTGTCCGACGGCGCGATCTTCGAGCGCGCGGGCGTTAATTTTTCGCATATCACCGGCGATTCGCTGCCGGCCTCGGCCTCGGCGCGGCGTCCGGAGCTGGCCGGCCGCTCCTTCGTGGCCACCGGCGTATCGGTGGTGGCCCATCCTCGTAATCCGTACGCGCCGACCGCGCATGCCAACGTGCGTTTCTTCGTGGCTGAAAAACCCGGCGAGACGCCGGTGTGGTGGTTCGGCGGCGGCTTTGATCTGACGCCACACTACGGCTTCGACGCCGACGCCCGCGCTTGGCACCAGGGCGCGCTTGAAGCGTGTGCGCCGTTCGACGACGCCCTATACGACCGCTTCAAGGCCTGGTGCGACGAATATTTCTATCTGCCGCATCGCGACGAGACGCGCGGCATCGGCGGTTTGTTCTTCGATGATTTCGACGACTTAGGCTTTGTCGATTCGTTTGCTTTCGTCCAGTCCGTGGGGCAGGCCTTCATCGATTCTTACGTGCCGATCGTAGAAGCCCGCAAGGATCACGAGTACGGCAGCGCCGAGCGTGACTTCCAACTCTATCGGCGCGGTCGCTACGTCGAGTTCAACCTCGTCTACGACCGCGGCACCTTGTTCGGGCTGCAGTCCAAGGGCCGCACCGAGTCGATTCTTATGTCGATGCCGCCGCTCGCGGCGTGGCAGTATGGTTATGAACCGGCGCCGGGCAGCGCCGAAGCGGATCTCTACGCGCGTTTTCTAATGCCCAGAGACTGGCTCGGTCGCGATCGGGACTAAAACCCGCGCCGAGTCATAACGGGGAGCTTTATCTCACGATGCACATCACGCTGACCGAACTGCGCTATCTGATCGCGCTCGACAAGGAGCGGCACTTCGGCCGCGCGGCCAAACGCGCGTTCGTCAGCCAGCCGACGCTGTCGGTCGCGGTCAAGAAACTCGAGGGGGAGCTCGGCGTAACCGTGTTCGAACGCAACCGGGGCGAGGCACGCGTCACGCCCATCGGGCGGCGCATCATCGAGCAGGCCTATCGCGTCTTAGGCGAAGTCAATGCGCTGGAATCGGTGGCCGAGCAGGGCCGCGACGAACTCAAGGGGCCGTTGCGCCTGGGCGTGATCTATACGGTCGGTCCGTATCTGTTGCCCCATCTGATCCCGAAGTTGCGCGAAGAAAGCCCCGAGATGCCACTCATCATCGAGGAGAACCTGACGGGTCAGCTGACCCAGCAGCTGCGCAACAACGAGCTCGACGCCGTGATCGTGGCCATGCCCTACGATGTCTCAGGCATGTCGGTGTGGCCGATCTACGACGAAAGCTTCGTCGTCGTCATGCCCCAGGCCCACGAGTGGACCCAGCGCGAGGCCATCGGTGCCAACGAGCTGGCCGACGAGAACCTGCTTCTGTTGGGCCCGGGCCACTGCTTTCGCGATCAGGTGCTCGCATTGTGTTCCGAGTGTCGGGAAACCGAAGAAGCCCACCGCACCCGCTCGGGCTCGTCGCTGGAAACCATTCGACACATGGTGGCCAGCGGCCTTGGCATTACCGTATTGCCGCGCTCGTCGATCCCCAACCTGTCGCACGAATCCCGGCTCCTGGAAACGCGCCCGTTTGCCGGAACCGCACCCAAGCGCCAGATCGCGATCGCCTGGCGGCGAAGCTTTCCGCGCCCGAAGGCGATCAACGCCCTGCATACCGCGGTCATGGCTTGTGAGCTAGACGGCGTGTCGTTGTTGGACGATCAGCCCGCGCTTAACGTCGACGAGGCTTTTCTAGACGCGTCGTAACCGCTTCATCGACTCGTTCTGCCCCCGCGCCCGAACGGGCGCTTGGGTTACACTCGAGCCCATTGTTTGCCGGGGCCAATCGCCATGCGGGCTTTATTGATTTCTGCCGCCCTCGTCGTGACCGGGCTGAGTGCTGCGTCTTCGGCACTTGCCGCTGTCAACGCCGACGCCGTGAGCGCCTACAGCGACACCACCCGACAGCGCTTCATTCGCGCGCTCGATGCCGCCCGCCAGGGCACATTCTCCAGCGAAAGCGACCTCGCTTACGACCTGCGCAACTACCCGCTATATCCCTATCTCACGGCGGCCGATCTACGTGGCGAGCTGGCCCGCGGGGCCAGCGCCGACCTGGATACCCGGATTGAGGCCTTTCTGGCCGATTATCCCGAGCTGCCTCCGGCGAGCCAGTTGGAAAGCGCCTGGCTCGACGACCTGGCCGAGCGCGGCCGATGGTCCGAGGTACTGGCACAGACGCAAAGCAAACAATCGACGACCGGCCAATGCCGTGCAGCTACCGCGCGTATCAAGATGGGCCGTGGCTCGCTGGCCGAAGCCCGCACGCTTTACAACGTGGGCAAGAGCCAGCCCAGCGAATGCAACCCGGTCTTCGACTGGCTGGCCGCCCAGGGCGCCCTAGACGCCGGCCTAATTCGCAGCCGTGCTCACAAGGCTCTGCTGGCCGGCGATACCGGCCTGGCCGGCTATCTGGCCGATCAGGCCGGCGGCGATGCGCCGACCGTGCGCGAGTGGCTGTCGCTGTATAACAACCCGGCCGGGCTGATGCGCGCGGCTCCCGGCTTGGACGACGATGTCGCGGTCGCGGTGTTCAAGCGTTACGTGCTGGCCGCGCCGGAGGCCGCCGCCGATGCCCTGCCTGAGCTGGTGGCGCGTTTCGGCATCGATGCCAAAGGCAAATACGAGATGCAGCGCTATGTGGCCTTGCTGTTCGCCGAAGAGCATCGCCCCGAAGCCCAGCTGTGGTTCGCGCGCGTCGATCATGCGCGCTTGAACCAGGCCGACGACGAGCACGCGCTGGGCTGGGAAGTGCGGGCCGCGATTCGAGACCAGCGCTGGCCGCTGGTCATCGATGCCATCAACCAACTGCCACCGGCTATTGCCCGCGACGAAGAATGGCGCTACTGGAAGGCCCGGGCGCTGGCGGCCACCGGCCAAGACCAAGCCGCCGACGCGATTTATCGGCCGCTGGCCGGCGAACGGGCCTATCACGGCTACTTGGCCGCCGATGCGCTGGACCAGGATTATCAGTTCAACGAGCGCCGGGTGCCCGACGATTCGGCCATTGCTGCGCGCCTTGAAGCGCGGCCCGGCTACGCCCGGGCGCGCGAGCTACACGCGCTGGGTATGGACAGCTATGCCTATCTGGAATGGCAGGCGCTGATGGCACGCCTGCCCCAGGACGAGCAGATGCAGGCCGCCCGCCGGGCTTATGAGTGGCAGTGGTATGCCCGCGCGATTCTGACGCTGGCAGATGCCGACTACTGGGACGATCTGGATATCCGCTATCCCACGCCGTACAGCGCCGACGTGCGCGCGGCGGCCGCGGCCAACGACCTGGACCCGGCCTTCGTTTATGCCATCGTGCGTACCGAGTCGTTGTTTCAGCCCACGGTGCGCTCGCCGGTGGGTGCCCGCGGGCTGATGCAGCTGATGCCCGGAACGGCCGACCTCGTGGCCCGGCAGATGGGCCGCGCCAAGCCCACAAGCCGTGATCTGAACGACCCGGGCGAGAACACCACGCTAGGCGCCCGCTACTTATCAGACATGGTGGCCGACTGGCACGGCAATATCGCGCTGGCCACGGCCAGCTACAACGCCGGGCCGCGCAAGGTCGCGCAGTGGCTGCCCGAAACCACCATGCCCCCGGATATCTGGATCGCCACGATTCCCTACACCGAAACACGGGAATACGTACAACGCGTGATGTCGCACATGACCGTTTTCCAGCATCGCCTGTCCGAATCCGTTACTCCGCTTGCCTCGCGCATCGATTCCGTGCGCCCTGCGTACCCTGATCGTCAGACGAACTTTTAGCGTTAGCGTTTCGGGGGACTGTCTCATCGACGATTCATCGACCGGCCTGCCCGGCGAGGCCCAACGATATCTGGTGTGCGGGGCCGTGCGGGACGCCCTGCTGGGCCTGGCCGTGGCCGACCGCGACTGGGTGGTGGTCGGCGCCACGCCCGAGGCCATGGACCGGGCCGGCTATCAGGCCGTGGGCCGTGATTTTCCGGTGTTTCTGCACCCGCTCACAAAAGAAGAGCACGCCCTGGCCCGCACCGAGCGCAAGGCCGGGCATGGCTATCACGGCTTTGTCTTCCAGACCGGCCCCGGCGTTGCCCTGGCCGATGACCTGGCACGGCGCGATCTGACCATCAACGCGATCGCCTGCGACGAGGCCGGCCAGCATATCGATCCCTACAACGGCCGGGCCGATCTGGCGGCACGGGTGCTGCGACACGTCTCGCCGGCCTTCGTCGAAGACCCGGTACGCATCCTGCGCCTGGCGCGCTATTACACCCGATTTGCGCCGCTGGGCTTCACGGTGGCCGATGAAACACGGGCGCTGTGTCGCCAGATGGTGGCCTCGGGCGAGGTCGATCATCTGGTGCCCGAGCGGGTCTGGGCCGAGACCGAGCGCGCGCTAATGTGCGACGAGCCGGCCGCGTTTTTCTATTTTCTACGCGAGATCGGCGCGCTGGCGCGTCTGTTTCCCGAACTGGACAGCCTGTTCGGCGTGCCCCAGCCGACCCGATACCACCCCGAAGTGGACTGCGGCATTCATACGCTGCTCGTCTTGAGCCTGGCCGCGGCACAGGGCGCCGGCCCGGTCGCACGCTACGCAGCACTGTGTCACGACTACGGCAAAGGCCTGACGCCGGCGCGGATTCTGCCCGGGCATCGCGGCCACGAAGAACGCGGCGTGGAGCCCACCGATATCGCCAGCCGGCGTATGGGCGTGCCGCGCCAGACACGCGAAACCGCCTGCCTGGCCGCGCGCTGGCATACGCACCTCCACCGCATCACGCAGTTGACGCCCGATACGGTCATGACCTTGTTCGAAGCGTTGGATGTCTTTCGCCGCCCCGAGCGCCTGGAGGATCTCATCGCGGTTTGCGTGGCCGACGTGCGCGGGCGCCTGGGTTACGAAACCAGGGCCTATCCCCAGGCCGAGATGGCGCGCAAGGCCTTGGAGGCGGCACGAGCACTGAGCGGCGCCGATGTCATCACGCATTACGACCTGACCGGCCCGGCCGTGGGCGAGAAGCTGCGCGAGCTCCGGGTCCAGGCGGTACACGAGGCCATCCACGGCCGACAGACAACACACGCCTCATGAGCCCGACTGATTCACCCACCGAACCGGCCGCGGTCGTCGTCACCGGCGCCAACCGTAATATCGGTGCCCATATCGCCCATCGATTCATCGACGACGGGTTTTCCGTGATTGCGGTCTATCGCAGTCAGACCGACGAGACCTCGCGTCTGGCCGAGCGCGGCGCCCGACTCGTCCAGGGCGAGTTCGCCGATACCACGTCCACGCTGGCGATCGCCGCCGCTATTCGCGAGCGCGCCCCGAGGCTACGCGGCCTGGTCCATAACGCCTCAGCGTTTTCGCCGACCGACGACGACACGAGTGCTGCCTCCGAGCAGTTCCAGGACTTCTTCGAGGTCCATATGCGCGCGCCCTATCTGCTCAACACCGAGCTGGCCGAGGCTCTGGCGGGCAGCCGCGAGGCGCCGGGCGATATCGTTCAGATCACCGATATACAGGCCGACAACCCCAAGCCGATGTACGACGTCTACTGCGCCACCAAGGCCGGGCTACAAAACCTGGGCGTCTCGTTTGCCAAGCGCTTCGCACCGACCGTCAAAGTCAACATGATCCAACCCGGGCCGATCTCCTTCCAAGACTGGGTCGACGAAGACGCTCGCCAAGAAACGGTTTCGGCCACGCCGCTTGCCAAAACGGGCACGCCCGAGGCTATTTATCGTGCGGTCAAGAGCTGTTTCGACAACCCGTTCCAGACCGGCGCGGTCATCGCCGTAGACGGCGGGCTGCGCTGGAGCGGCTAGGGCGTGTCGTCATAAGATAAGGCGGCGCATCGGCGGCCAAGCCGCGGCAAGACAAGGCATCGCGAGCGTCGCGTGGCTATGCCACGTGAGCGAGCGATAACGCCGGATTGCCGGGGCTTGGCCGCCGACCCATCGTCATATGTTGGGGGTTGCCCGCGCCGGACGCGCCATGCGGCGTTGCGGGCCTTGACCGTGGCTCGCCACGCTCGGCGGCCCGCGCCTTGCCT